>PDWI01002080.1_pt1 | contig 30788 bp, 19 predicted proteins | sample 1430891 | NCBI WGS metagenome assembly PDWI01 (sample SAMN01162508, study PRJNA174530) | Oral metagenome, whole genome shotgun sequencing project. | biome: Marine environment; feature: Marine mammal; material: Swab sample of the gingival sulcus; isolation source: swab sample of gingival sulcus... | reverse complement strand
GAAAGTTAATTTTCAACACAATGAAATATCAATACTGCCTCAAACGTATCAACCTATTGAATATAGAGTAGAATCTGATTGGTCTGCTGCATCATATTGGTACGAAATTTTGGCATTGGTAAAAAAGGGAACAATTCACTTGCCTTATTTGAAAAATAATAGTTTGCAAGGTGATAGAGCGATTGCAGATATTTTTAAACATTTAGGAGTAGAAACAACTTTTACAGAACAGGGGGCTAGGTTACAATATAATTCATCATTAAGTTTTAAAGGAAATGATGTTTTTTATTATGACTTTACCGATACACCTGACTTGGCTCAAACAGTGGTTGTTACCGCTTGTCTTCTTGATATTCCTTTCTGTTTTTCGGGCTTACAGAGTTTGCGTATTAAAGAGACGAACAGAATATTGGCTTTATCTAATGAACTTAAAAAATTAGGTTTTGTGTTAAAAGAAAAAGACAACGACAAATTGTTATGGAATGGAGATAGATGCGATGCTGAAAAACAACCTATTATTAAAACATACGAAGACCACCGTATGGCAATGGCATTTGCTCCTGTGGGACTAATAGTTCCAATAAAGATAGCAAATCCTGAGGTGGTAAGTAAGTCGTATCCTCGTTTTTGGAGCGATTTTGCACGTCTTTAAAAGTTGTACGTTATATATTCTTTTGATTTATAAATTAAGTATATTTGTTTATTATTGTGAAAAATCAAATTTATATTTAACTTTGCTACAAAAAGAAAAAGATAGATAGAAAATGGTCTTCAAGTTTATTTAACTAATTAATTCTATGAAAACATCAACTTCAAAATGTGCCCTTATAATTGGTGCATCATCAGGTATAGGACAAGGACTTACAATTGGGTTATTGGAACAAGGTTATACCGTTGGAATTATTGCCCGTCGTGAGAATTTACTTAAAGAAATAGCAGAAAAATATCCTCAACAAGTTCATTATAGAGCATTTGATGTAACCGAAACAGATTTATTAGAACTACGTTTAAGTGAACTTACTACCAAAGTAGGGGGAATTGATTTATTGATAGTTTCGGCAGGGTTAGGTATGATAAATGATGATTTAGAATATGAGGTGGAAAAATATGCTTTGCAGTGTAATGTTTTAGGTTTCACAACAATAGTCAATTGGGCTTATAATTATTTTAAAGGGCAAGGAAAAGGACAAATAGTTGGTATTAGTTCTTTGGCAGGATTGAGAGGATGGAGAGGCAATATGAAATATACCGCTGCTAAATCTTATCAGATGAACTATATGGAAGGTTTGAGAATGAAATCAAAACATGAGAAAGCCAATGTTACAGTAACAGATATTAGACCAGGATATGTACAAACAGATATCGTTGGAGATGAATATAAGTTTTGGATGGTGGAGGTAGAAGATGTTGTTGCGTCAATGCTAAGAGCAATAAGACGAAAAAAACGAAAAGTATATATTCCTTCTCGTTGGACTTTTATCGCTTTTTTATATAAAATAATTCCTTCTTGGCTTTATGAAAAGGGTTAAAATAGTGATGAGTTATGAGTGATGTGGCGAAATGCTCCGCTCCTCATTCCGCCGATAAGTTAAATATTGAACATCCCTAAATAAGGTTGACCGTTTAGTAACACTTTCACTCAAAGTGTGTAAGTTCTAGAAACAGGATTCAAGTTTATACTTGAATTCTGTTTGCAAATATATTCAAAAATTGATTAAAAATCAATCCCCAATTTCTAATAGGCTGAGTCCATTTTTTAGAGACTTCCCTTAAAGCCAAATACACCGATTTAATCACTGCATCATCAATAGGATAAGAAAGTTTATTTTTAGTATATTTCCTAATTTTCCCATTAAGATTTTAGATAAGATTAGTCGTGTAAATAATTTTTCTAATTTCTACAGGAAAGCCAAAGGCTAACAGCCAAGAAAAAGTCATATTTTTTTGTTTTATGACAAAATTATTTTTTAGATTTGTAGTCTAATAAGTTTAATAACCGTTACTATAAAAAAGAAATATCATGAAGAAAAGTATTTTATTACTATTATTCCTTATTGGAATAATTCAGTCTTGTTTATCTCAATATTTTTTAATTGATACTGCTAAATTAAATACTGCTTATAGGGAATTGAAGAATAATCCTAATACTCCAGAATGTCAGAAAAAGTTTTTTGATGCTTTTCCAAATAATTGGATGGAGTTTATCACTACTTATCAGTATGTAGATAAAAAAGGATATGATTTGAGAATGTATTCTATTGCAGAAGAACAAATTAGAGCCTTAGGTAGTAGAGTTACTTTAATACCAGATTCTATTTATTGTAAAAAGTTGGTTAATATAGCAATAGGGGGAGTTTGGGGTGCTGATGCTCCTAACTATTTTCAAATGTTGTTACATAAGATAATGTGGGAAAAAATGGAGGGAATGTTAGAAGTAATATCACATTTACGCAAAGGTAATCAATTTCAATTTTGGCTTTTTTATTGGTCTAATATAGTCAAAAGTAAATCTTTGGAAGTAGAATACAAACGATTATTAAAGTTAAATTTAGATATATTTCCCAAAGAAATGGAAATAATGGCAATGGCATTCAAATATTTTTATAATGGGATTGCACTTCCTGAATATTCTTTTATAGACAGAGATTATTTTATTGAATATGGTCAAGAAGAAAGTCAAGTGAAAAAGATAAAGAAAACAGAGTTTACAATATAGATATTAATAACTTAAAAAATTAAAAGCCATGAAAAAAACAAAATTCACTCTATTTTTTATGATTCTGTCTTTTGTGATGGTAAAAGCAGAAACAACAATTGTATTGAGTAAAGACACTATTGTTGGGAAATTATTTACTTACATTGATAATGATACAACTCCAATACTTTATGATTGGATGAATAAGTACGATTCTCGTTTTTTTACTCAAAAAGGAATGGTATGCACCCAACCAAAGGGTTATATAAAAGATAATAATACAGATGATTATAGTAATAAATATCCAAGGTTGAGAAGACTTTTGGGCATGACAGAATTCCTTTGGGTATCTAATGATGGTAACGCTCTTTTTTATTGGAATAATTATCCTATATATAGAGAAGATGATTTGGATAAAATAATATCCAAAAGAAAAGAGAGTTTAGTAGATAAACAACATTGTTATCAAACCAAAGAAATGTTCCGAAGTTATTATGGAAATAAAGTAATTACTTCTTATCGTGATTCTCTTATTTATTATTCACAAAAAGATGCAAAACAGATATTTAACGCTGATACAGCCTACCGATTTTTGATAAAACTTCGTTCAGAGGACTTTTACAAGAGAAAATATAAGTCAGTAGAAGTTATTTTCTTACAAAAAAAAGATTGTGGTTGGGTTAATTTAATTTGTTTTTATACCGATAAAGGTAAAAAGAAAATAAATAAGTATAGAAAGCAAATAGAAAAAGTGCTTAAATATAAAGAATAATTACTTGGACTTTTGAAAAATTTTATAAGAAAATTTTTAATATTGTTTCTCAAATTCTAATAACAAAAAACAGGATTTAAGAATAAAACTTAAATCCTGTTAATATTTATACATCTTTTGAGAATAAAAATTCTATTATGAATATTGAAATTCTCCGTATTCACTTTTTATTACCAGTTCTTTTTTCTCTGACGCCTCGCAATATCCTACAATTTGTGCGTCCACCCCAAACGATTTAGAAATATTAATAACTTCTTGTGCGTACTCTTTGGGAAGATAAACTTCTAATCTATGTCCCATATTAAACACTTTGTACATCTCTTTCCAGTCAGTATTTGATTCTTCTTGAATTAATTTGAAAAGTGGAGGAGTAGTAAAAAGATTATCTTTTACAACTTTTAAGTTATCAATGAAATGTAATATTTTTGTTTGAGCCCCACCTGAACAATGTACCATTCCGTGTATGTGAGGATGTAGTGTTTCCAACACTTTTTTTACAATAGGAGCATAAGTACGTGTTGGTGACAAAACCAATTTACCAGCATCAATATCAACACCTTCTACTGAATCTTGTAGTTGTTTTGAACCTGAATAAATCAATTCTGTTGGTATTTGTGAATCGTAACTTTCAGGATATTTTTGAGCCAAATATTTATGAAAGACATCATGACGTGCAGAGGTTAATCCGTTACTTCCCATTCCACCATTGTATTCATTTTCGTAAATCGCTTTTCCACTAGATGACAAACCAACAATAACATCTCCTGCTTGAATATTAGCATTATCAATAACATCAGAGCGTTTAATACGTGCCGTTACGGTACTATCTACTATAATTGTACGTACTAAATCACCCACATCAGCAGTTTCTCCTCCTGTTTGGTAAATTTCAACTCCCCATTTCTCCAACTCTTTTACCAATTCATCAGTACCATTGATAATGGCAGAAATTACTTCACCGGGAATAAGATTTTTATTGCGTCCTATGGTAGAAGAAAGTAAAATATTACTGGTTGCACCTACACAAATTAAATCATCAATATTCATTATCAACGCATCTTGTGCTATGCCTTTCCAAACAGACAAATCTCCTGTTTCTTTCCAATACATATATGCCAAAGCAGATTTTGTTCCTGCTCCATCGGCGTGCATAATATTGCAATATTCTGCATTATTTCCCAAATAATCGGGGATAATTTTGCAAAAGGCTTTTGGATAAAGTCCTTTATCTATATTTTTTATTGCATTGTGTACATCTTCTTTTGATGCCGAAACTCCTCGCAGGTCATATCTTTGATTTTTCATAATTCAGTTTGTATTTAGTTTTTTATGACGATTTTTCAAATAATTATTTATCTTCCGTTTGTTGTTATCATTGATTTTATTTTCTTATTGAGTGCTTTTTCTTTTAATAGTTGTTCTAATGTTAGGTGCATTCTATAACACCAAAAATTTTGTGGATTAGATGGCACATTAATTCGCTCTGCATCTTCATCTTCTAATCGTAAGTTTTCATCTATTGCTAACCAATCTTGCCAAGGTAAAATTACCAACATTGCCGTAGAATCCAAATGTTGTTCAATGATTTTTTCTGCTATCAATCCTGTACATGTTTTTGGGGCAGTGCCATAACTTTCTAAAGCATTGTTATAAAATCGCTGTGTTTTCTTTTTATCCTCTTTCCACCATGCTCTAATTGGGTTCATATCGTGTGTAGAAGTTGTACAAACTGAAAAATAAGGTACTTCATTTGGCATTGCAAACTCTACATTTTCTTTTTTAGGCATTCGTTGAATTTCTAAACTTAACAATTCTAATTTTTCCATCACTTCTGGAACTGACTGAGGTACCATTCCTAAATCTTCGCCACACGCCAACATGCTTGTTGCATTTCTGATAACAGGTAATTTTTTGTAGGCTTGTTGTTTCCAAAACTGATTGTGACGATGATAAAAATAATCAACATATATTTCATCTAATTTACGTCTATTTTCAGCAGATAAATTTTTGAAAGTATGTGTAGAGTGCATCGCAATACGAGGGTGATACATATTGGGATTCCGATTGTCTTTTACAAAAAGTACCTCACAATGTAACTCAAATAATCCATCTCTTATAATTTTCTCTTTTTGAGAAAAATTCTTTTTTAATTTAGAGAAATATTTTTCAATTTTCTTTTGCGTATCAAATTCAGATTTAAAAGTTATATTTTTAAATTTATCATATTCTAAATACTCTTTTAGTACTTCATCCGCATATTCTCCAAAAATGGCTTTTACTACCTTTTCTTTGATGTAAGGCTTGGTGTATCTGTTCTCATTCCAAGTCAATCCTTTGGCTTCTAAATCTTGTACAAAATATGGCATAGCAGGATAAAAACTACCTGTCAAAGCCCAAACAGCATCTTTGGGTATTTCCCAAATGCGGAAAAAACCTAGAATATGGTCGATACGGTAAGCATCAAAATACTCTTCAAACTTCTTAAAACGATTATTCCACCATTTGTAACCATCTTTTTCCATTTCTTCCCAATTGTAAGTTGGAAATCCCCAATTTTGTCCTGTTTTTGAAAAATCATCGGGTGGGGCACCTGCTTGCATTTGGGTATTGAAAAGTGAAGGCTCTACCCAAACATCTACACTTTTCGGACTAACACCGATAGGTACATCACTTTTGAGTACAATTTTATGTTTGTGAGCATAATCTCTAACCTCAACTAATTGTATATGAAGATGATATTGTAAAAAGTAGAAAAAGGCTATTTCATCATAAAAAGGAGAATTTTCTGCCGATAATTTTTCTATATCTTTTTTATTAAAAATACGATACTCTTCCCATTGATTAAAATTAGGTGTATAATTTTTATCCCTTAAAAAAGAAAATACGGAATAAGGAACAAGCCAATTTTTATTTTGATTAAAAAAAGTTTTATAGTCATTAGAATTAAAAATATTCTCTTTTTCTTGTTTATATATTAATTGAAAATATTTCCATTTTTCATTTAAAACTCTTTGATAATCAGAGAAATTATTTTTATTTAATATCTGTTTCGTCTTTTTGAAATAGGTTTGAGATTTTTTATCTTTCAGAATTCCCATTTTTTCCAATCTTAAATAGATAGGATGTAATGCATAAACAGAAACAGCATTGTAAGGATAAGAATCTTGATTTGAGTGATTTAAGATGGTATCATTAATTGGTAAGGTTTGAATAATATGTTGTCCTGTTGTTTTTGCCCAATCTACCAACAGTTTCAAATCCATAAAATCACCTGTTCCAAAACTTTCTTCACTTCTTAACGAAAAGATAGGCAATACCACTCCTGCTGTTTTCCAATTAAAATTAAGACCTTTAAAAGTATTATTAGTAATAATTGTTAATTGTCCTGATTTTATTGTTTCAACTTTTCTATTCTCACCTTCTTCCCACTGAAGAATTTCATCACTTTTCTTATCAACAATGAGATATTTATACTCCAATGGAGTGTTTTTTATTTCATTAATATCTAAATTAACCGACCATATTGGGAAATTAGAATCGTCCATTTTTACTTTTTTAGTAATATCCCAATTTCCTAATTGTGATTGATTCCCAAGAATAGCAATATATTTATTAGGCTCTAACTTCGGTAAATAAAGTTGTAAATGCAATTCAGATTTAGAAATATTAGTGGACTTAGTTTTTATTCTTTGAAAAAGGCATTTTTGAAACATTTTTGTTTCAAAAACACTATCTCCATTTAGGAGTTTCCACTCATCTCTTAACTCAATCTTCTTATGTTGACTATCTATTTTTACCGTACGATGATTATTTGATTCTTCCTCTTTTTTCTCATTATTACCTAAAATTGCATAACGGTATGATAATAAATTGATTGATTCCTTAAACTCTATTTCTCTAATCCAAGAGTTTTTGTTATGACAGAACATTTCATACCCTTTTTCGTTCCCTTCTTTATCTTTTATCAAAACAAAAAGAGTATCCCCCCATTGAGTCTGACAATTTACATTAAACTCTATTTTCATATAAGAGTATTCTTTTAATCTATTTTAAAGAAGATATTCAGCACTAATAGATTGATGATTTTGTACTTTATCTATGGTTCTTGCAAATAGATCAGCAATGCTTAATATCTTTACTTTTGAGCATTTTTTTACATCAAAAGGAATTGAGTCTGTAAAGGCTATTTCTGTTAGTTCAGATTGATTGATGTTTTCAACGGCATTTCCTGACATTACTCCATGAGAAACAATTGCTCTAACTTCCAAAGCACCATTTTCTTTCATTAAGTTGGCTGCTTTACAAAGTGTACCAGCAGTATCTGCCATATCATCTAAAATAATTACATTTTTACCTTTAACATCTCCAATAATTCTCATTTCACCAACAACATTTGCTTTTTCACGTGTTTTATGACACAATACCATTGGTACTCCAAGATGTTTTGAATAAGAACTTGCACGTTTTGAACCACCAACATCAGGTGAAGCAATAACTAGATTATCCAAATTTAAAGATTTTATATAAGGAATAAAAGTCGCAGAAGCATACAAATGGTCAACTGGAACATTAAAGAAACCTTGTATTTGGTCGGCGTGTAAATCCATTGTCATGATTCTATCTACACCTGCTACTGTAAGCATATCAGCGATTAATTTAGCACCAATAGAAACCCGAGGTTTGTCTTTTCTATCTTGTCTTGCCCAACCAAAGTATGGAATTACAGCAATTATTTTATAAGCAGAAGCACGTTTTGCAGCATCTATCATTAATAGCAATTCCATTAAGTTATCAGATGTTGGAAAAGTAGATTGAACTAGATAGATATGTTGTCCACGTATGGATTCTTCAAAAGAAACAGAAAACTCTCCATCAGAAAAATGCTGGATGTTCATATTACCAAGTGTACAACCTAAAGATTGGCAGATTTTTTCTGCAAGATAACGACTGTTTGTTCCGGAAAAGACCTTAAAAGAAGAAGAATTTGAATTCATTTATTGAAAAATTTTTATTTGAATAATATTTTACAAAGGTATATAAATTCTAAAAATAGAGAAAGAAAAATAAATTTAAAATCAGACTTTTTCTCATTTTAGTTGAAAATAAAATTGTGTAAAAAAGAAGATGCCTTGTTAGGGCATCTTCAATAAAATTAATCTTTGGAATAGTTTGTACTATTTTTGTATTATTTTATCTAATTGACTTGTTGATGCTTCCACCTCCTTTTTTGATAATTCATAATTGATAAGGTTTCCTGCAAGATATTGGTCATATGATGCCATATCTACAAAACCATGTCCTGAAAGATTGAAAAGAATTGTTTTCTTTTTTCCTTCTTTTTTTGCCATTTTGGCTTCTCGTATTGCTGCTGCAATGGCGTGAGAAGACTCTGGGGCTGGCATGATTCCTTCAGTTTGAGCAAAAAGAACACCTGCTTCAAATGTTTCTAATTGTGGAATATCTACTGCTTCCATCATCTTATCTTCCAAAAGTTGACTAATGATACTTCCTGCACCATGATAACGTAAACCACCAGCATGAATATTGGCAGGGGAGAAATCATGTCCAAGTGTAAACATAGGAATAAGAGGAGTATAACCTGCCTCATCACCAAAATCATATTCCATAATTCCACGTGTTAATTTAGGACAAGATGTTGGTTCGGCTGCTACAAAACGAGTTTTTGTTTTTCCTTCAAAATTACTTCGCATAAAAGGGAATGAAATACCAGAAAAATTAGAGCCACCACCAAAAGCACCGATTACTACATCAGGATAAGCGTCAGCCATTTCCATCTGTTTTTGGGCTTCTAAACCGATGATTGTTTGATGCAAAGAAACGTGATTTAAAACACTACCTAATGCATATTTACAATTTTCAGTTTGCATTGCTAGTTCTACAGCCTCAGAAATAGCCATTCCTAAACTTCCTTGTGATGTTGGATTATCGGTTAATATTTTTCGTCCTGCTTTGGTGGACATACTTGGAGAAGCGACTACCTGAGCACCCCAAGTTTGCATTAGAGAGCGTCTGTATGGCTTTTGTTCATAACTCACTTTTACCATATAAACTGCCAATTCTAATCCAAAAACTTTGGAAGCAAAAGAAAGTGCAGTTCCCCATTGTCCTGCTCCTGTTTCAGTTGTGATGTTGGTTGCTCCCTCTTTTTTACAATAATAGGCCTGTGGAAGTGCTGAATTTAACTTGTGAGAACCAACAGGACTAACACTTTCATTCTTAAAATAGATATGTGCAGGAGTGTCTAGGGCTTTTTCTAAATTATAGGCTCTAACAAGCGGAGTTGGTCGGTAAATTTTGTATTTTTCCCAAACCTCCTCTGGAATATCAATCCACGTATCTTTTGTATTAAGTTCTTGTTCACTAGCCTCTTTACTAAAAAGGGTCTGTAAATCTTTCGGTGTTAATGTCTTTTTTGTTTTAGGGTCAAGTAAAGGACGTGGTTTGTTAGGCATTTCTGCCAAAATATTATACCATTTTGTTGGCATATCTTTTTCTTCGAGAATTATTTTTTTCATTTTTGTCATAATTCTATTTTTTTGATGTGTTAATATTCTTTTTTCATAAAAAAACCTATTGCTTTTAGTAAACAATAGGTTGATTTTTTTTATTAAATATACGTGAATAAGAACTCAGACCTCATTGTTTACAATGAAAACTGTGCCAATACCAACGATTATTTAATAGTGTATTCATTCTTTTATACTAATTTTTTAGCAAAGATAAAAGTAATAATTAAAAGTTCCAAATAAATTTTAGATATACTGTTTTTCTTTTGTTGGTAAATAATAAATAACAATCAAAATAGTTTAAACTTAAAAAATAATATTATTTTTGTGTAATTTTGTAAAAATTAAATCAAATTATAATGGCATTAACAGCAAAAAAACGTAAAAAATTTAATTCTTTATTTTGGAGATTTTTTTTATCGGGAGTTACCTTAGTTTTTCTATATTTTCTTTTTATTAGTATTGGTTGGATAGGGTATGTTCCTAATCTTGAAGATTTACAAAATCCTATCAATAAATCAGCAACAGAAATTTATTCTTCTGATATGCAACTTTTAGGACGTTATTTTTCAAGTAATGATAATAGAATCTCATTGAATTATAATGAAATAGATAAAGATGTAATTAATGCATTAGTAGCAACGGAAGATGAACGTTTTTATAAGCATTCAGGAATTGATGTACGTGCAGTTGGAAGAGCAGTTGTTAGTTTGATAACTCAATCAAATAAAGGTGGGGGAAGTACTATAACTCAACAACTTGCAAAACAACTCTATTCTCAATCTCCCAAAAATAAGTTTGTACGCTTTTTGCAAAAACCAGTAGAATGGGTCATTGCTGTTAAATTAGAAAGACTTTATTCAAAACAGGAAATAATTGCATTGTATTTAAATAAATTTGACTTCTTATATAACGCTGTTGGGGTGAAATCTGCTGCAAGAACTTATTTTAATAAAACGGCTGATAGTTTGAAAATAGAGGAAGCAGCACTATTAATAGGAATGTGTAAAAATCCAACTCTTTATAACCCTGTGAGATATAAAAAACGTTCTAAAAAAAGAAGGAATGTGGTATTGTCTCAAATGAAAAAATCTAATTTTATCACTTCAAATGAATTAGATTCGTTGAAAAAGTTACCGATAGAATTAGACTTTAAACGTATGACTTATAAAGATGGATTGGCTCCTTATTTTAGACAATATCTTAAAAAAGTTTTAAATGCTCGCAAACCAAAGAAAAAGAATTATGCTCGTTGGCAACACCAACAATATGAAGATGATAAATGGGCATGGGAAAATAATCCGTTATATGGTTTCTTTTCAAAAAATAAAAAAAGCAATGGAGATAAATATAATCTTTATACAGATGGGCTAAAAATTTATACTACCATTGATTCTAGAATGCAAAAGTATGCTGAACAGGCTGTTTTAGAAGAAATGTCTAAACTTCAAACATCCTTTTTTAAAGAGAATAAATATAACCCTAATGCACCTTTTTCTGATGATTTTAGTCCCGAAGAGGTTGATAAAATGATAAAAAGAGCGATACGTCAAACAGAACGTTATCGTAAAATGAAAAAGAGTGGTGCTTCTGAAAAAGAAATAAAAAAAGCCTTTAATACAAAAGTAGAAATGGAGGTTTTCTCTTATGATGGTTGGAAAGAGGTACTTATGACTCCTATTGATTCAATTAAATATTATAAACATTTTTTACGTTGTGGTTTAATGTCAATTGACCCACGCAATGGATATGTAAAAGCATATGTTGGAGGTTCTGATTTTAGAGCCTTCCGATATGATATGGCTACATTAGGAAGACGACAAGTTGGTTCTACTATAAAACCGTATCTCTACTCTTTGGCGATGCAAGAAGGACTTACTCCTTGTGATAAAATCTTAAATGATTCAATTACCTATGGAGATTGGACACCTAGGAATGACTCTAAAAGAAGAATTGGAGAATATGTTCCATTAACTTGGGGATTACAAACCTCTAATAATTGGATTTCTGCTCGTTTATTGGGTCAATTTACTCCTGAAGCCTTGGTTACTTTAATGCGTTCTTTTGGTATAAAAGGACATATTGACCCTACTATGTCATTAGCGTTAGGTACAGCAGAAGTGTCAGTTGCAGAAATGACAGATGCTTATACAACTTTTCCAAGTAAAGGGATTAGAACAGAAGCAATGTATGTTACTAGAATTGAAGATTCTAATGGAGATATCATTGCTGAATTTACTCCTAAAATGCACGAAATTTTAAGTGAATCTGCTACCAATAAAATGATATATATGCTTCAAAATGTAGTCAATAATGGAACTGGGCGTAGAATTAGATATAGATATCAATTAAAAGTACCTGTTGGAGGTAAAACGGGAACATCACAAAATAATGCAGATGGCTGGTTCATGGGATTTACTCCAAAATTGGTTACAGGAGTTTGGGTTGGTGGAGAAGACCCTAGTGTTCATTTCAAAGAAACACGTCAAGGACAAGGGGCAGCAACAGCATTACCTATTTGGGCTGTTTATATGAAAAAAGTATTGGAAGATGAAGATTTAGAATATAAACCTACTAATAGATTTGAGTTACCTGCAGAATATTCTCTTAATGCTACTTGTGAATAAATAAAAGAGACTAAACTTTTGAAAAAGATATTTTCGATACTATTTTTTACACTATTATTCCAAATAACATCTGCACAATGGAATACAGATAGACTTATGAGGATTGGAGAAATGGCACTCCATAATGAAGATTATTTGTTGTCTATTCAATATTTTAATCAAGTAATACGAATTAAACCTTATCTTCCCAATCCTTATATTAAAAGAGCGATAGCCAAAATATCGTTAGAAGATTATGTCGGAACTGAAAAAGATTGTAATCAAGCAATTCAGTGTAATCCATTTATTCCTCAAGCCTATTTTATAAGAGGATATGCAAAAAGAGAGATGAAAAGGTATAATCAGGCAATTTCAGACTTTAACAAAGCATTGGAATTTAGTCCTGAAAATTTAAACATAATTATAAATAGGGCTTATACTCATAAACTTAATAAAGATTATAGTGAAGCAATAAAGGATTTTAATTTGTATAAGAAAATAAAATCTAATGAGAAACATATTGATTATGAAATAGGAATAATACATTTACTAAAAAAAGATACCATAAAAGCGATTAAATCTTTTAATCAGTATATAAAGAACAATCCTATCAATCCTCAGGGTTATAGCGTAAGAGGTTTTCTTAGAATGCAACAACAAGATGAAAAAGGGGCTTTAATGGATTATAATAAAGCCATAGAATATAAATCTGATTTTGTTGGAGATTATATCAATAGGGGGATTTTGAATGTTAAATTTAATTATTTTAATAATGCATTAGCAGATTATTCTAATGCTATTAAAATAGACCCTAAAAATAGTTTAGCATATTATAATAGAGGATTGCTTCGTGCCAGATTGGGAGATAATAATAATGCAATTGAGGATTTAAATAAAGTGTTAGTTAGTGATACTACTAATTATGAGGCACGTTGGCAGAGGGCATTGTTAGAATTAAAAGTCGGTGATTTAGTAAATTCTGAAAAGGATTTGAATAAAATATTAAAGAAATATCCTTTCTTTCCACCTGCTTATACTGGTTTAGCCGAAATAAATGAGAAAAGAGGTAAACTAAAAACTGCTACTAAGTACAGACAAATGGCTTCTGAAATTCAGAATAACAAGAAGTATTATAAAAAGAAAAAAGAACTTCTTAAAAAAGAAAATACTCATAATGATTTAAGTAGATTATTACCTAAAAAGTTATTGACAAAAGTAACTTCCTCGATAAAAACTTTGGAAGATGAAAAAAATAAATATGGTAGTAAAGGTATTAGAGGAAAGATTCAAAATAGAAAATCTAAATTAGAAATAGAACAAAATTTTGAAATAAGTTATTATAGAAATAATGATTTTCTTGGTCGTACCAATACTTATCATCCTATTTTGGCGAACTTATATAGTAAACAAAATATTGGTAAAAGTATATTTATCACAAATAAAAAAATAGACTTAACTCCTCAGTTAATTCAATTTCATTTTGATATTATCAAGGATATAACTCAAAGAATAGAAAAGGCTGAAACAATAAACCTTTATATAGAAAGAGCATTGAACTATGTTTTGGTTAAAGATTATCAAAGTGCAATAGAAGACCTTAATAAGGTTATTCAGTTAAATCCTAAACTTTCAATATCTTATTTCATACGCTCTTATGTTTTAGAATTACTAATGGAGGTTAATCCAAAAAGTAATACAAAGGTTGTTCATCAAAATATTATAGATGATTTGAATAAAATAATACATTTAACTCCTGATTTTTCCTTTTCTTATTTTAATTTAGCAAATATAATGTATAAACAAGGGAAATATAATCTAGCAATTGATAACTATAAAAAAGCAATTGCTATTGATAAAGATTTTGCAGAAGCATATTTTAATTTAGGGTTTACTTATATAAAGTTGGAGAAATCTAAAAAAGCACAAGATTGTTTTAGCAAAGCAGGAGAATTAGGAGTTAGTCGGTCATATAATATATTAAAAGGTTTGTTGAGATAAGTTAATTTTTGTTAACAGGAGGTGTCTTAAACTACTTTTATTTATGTTTTAACGAAAAATTTGTTAATAAAAAGTTAGAATTATGTTGTATAACATGTTGCTTTTTTCGTTCATGTTTAATAAATGATATACATTTGTAGCAAATAATAAAACCAATCTTTTTTTTAATTGAAATAATTTAATATCAATAAGAAAACACAACTCTACATATAAGATGTAGAATATTTACTTGAAAAACAATGAAGTAGCCTAATATATAGTGATATATGTTAGGCTGATTTTATTTTATTCATCTCTATAATATGAAATTTATAAAAATATATTTACATTTGCAGTATTAAATAATACATGGAAAATAAAGATGAGTGGATTTCTTAAAAATATAAAAAAAATCTCAAATTTTTTATCAACTGAAATATGGCGAATAACTTATAATGAGTTCTCTAAATCTAAAAGATTTTTAATTAATCTTATAAAAATAGTTATTTTGTCTGTAAGGGGTTATTTTAAGAATAGGTTAGGAGTTGTTTCAGCGGGATTGACTTATTCTATTGCGTTTGCGATTGTTCCTGTTTTTGCTCTTTTTATTGCTATCTCAAAAGGTTTTGGTATAGAAAGTTTTATTAGAAAATTTTTAGAAGAAACTTTTCTCGCTCAAACTAATATAATTCCCATAGCGATGGGTTTTGTAGAGAAATATCTACAAACAATGAGAAATGGTTTTTTTATTGGAAGTGGTATTATTATTCTTATTGTTTCTGTGATGAACCTTTTTATTAGGGTTGAAGGTTCAATGAATAAAATCTGGCAAGTTAAAAAATCAAGATCTCTACTAAAACAATTTTCTACTTATTTTACAGGCTTAGTTTTTTTTCCTTTTCTTGTTACTATTGTGAGTGCAAGTTCTATCTATTTTCATACGATATTTTCTAAAACTTTTATTTTTGAGATATTTTCTCCTTTGACAAAGTTCTTTTTTGCTATGGTGCCTTATCTTATGACTTGGCTTTTTTTCACTCTAATCTATATTGTTATTCCTAATACCAAAGTAAAATTTAATAATGGATTAATTGCTGGATTAGTAGCGGGTACACTTTTTCAAATTTTCCAGTCACTTTATATTAATGGTCAAATCAATTTAACTCGTTATAATGCTGTTTATGGTGGATTTGCTGCTATTCCATTGCTACTTCTTTGGGTTAAAATATCATCATTAATACTTTTGATAGGAGCCGAGATATCATATAATTTACAGAATCTAAAAAATTATGATTTTATTAAAGAAACCGATAATATAAGTCCAAGATATAAAGAAAAACTAACTTTTTTTATTATATATATTATTATTCAACGTTTTAAGGAAGGACAAAATCCCACAACAATAGATATTATTATTGAAAAATACAAAATGCCTATTCGCTTGGTAAATCAAATTGTTCTACTATTAAATGAAGCAGGATTAATTATTGCCACAAAAGATGAAAAGGACAATACAGGCTATCTACCTGCAATGGATATCAATCAGATAACGGTTGATATGGTTAATGAGAAACTTAAAAATCATGGCTCAAAACTCTTTTTAGATTCACAAAATCAAGAAATTAAAGAATTCAATAACAAATTAGAACTTATTTATAATAAAAAATCGGAAGTAACAAATAAAATTCTTCTAAAAGACTTGTAAAAAATAGTAATTATATTTTACAAATTTCTTATTTTTGCACTTTAATAAATTAAAAACAATTAAACTTTATTTTTATGAAAAAACTATTAACTATTATGTTAGTTGTTTTGGTTGCGTTTTCGTCTTGTAGCCAATTCAATCAAAAAGTAGAACCAATTGTAACTCCAACTCCTAAACGTGTTGAAGGACAAAAAAATGTTCTTGGACTAGTAACTCCTAAGATGGATACGGTTCGTGTTGGGTTTATTGGGCTTGGAATGCGTGGTTCAAGTGCGGTGAAACGTTTTACTTATATTCCTGGTACAAAAATCGTTGCTCTTTGTGATTTGAAAAAAGAAAAAGTAGAAAAAGCACAAAAGACATTAATCAATGCTAAATTGCCAAAAGTTGCCGAATATTATGGTTCGGAAGATGCTTGGAAAAAAATGTGTGAAAGAGATGATATTGATTTAATCTATATTGCTACTGATTGGAATCATCATGCTCCGATGATGATTTATGCTATGGAACATGGAAAACATGTCGCTTGTGAAGTTCCAGCAGCAATGACTTTAGAGCAAATTTGGGACGTTGTTAATACAGCAGAAAGAACTCAAAAACATTGTATGCAATTGGAGAATTGTGTGTATGATTTCTTTGAATTAACAACATTGAATATGGCTCAAAAAGGACTTTTTGGGGAAGTTCTTTATGCAGAAGGTTCTTACATTCACCAATTAGAAAGATTTTGGGATTATTATGAAAACGATTGGAGAATGGAGTATAATAAAAAACATCGTGGAGATGTGTATGCTACTCATGGATTAGGTCCTGCATGCCAACTACTTGATATTCATAGAGGAGATAAAATGAATTATCTAGTAGCAATGGATAGCAAACCTGTAAGTATTCCTGCTTATTTGAAAAATAAAAGAGGTGAGGAGGTTACTGAATTCAAAAATGGTCAGCACACAATGACAATGATTAGTACTGAAAAAGGTAAAACAATTCAAATTCAGCACGATGTAGCATCTCCAAGACCTTATAGTCGTATGTATCAGGTTACAGGAACAAAAGGGTTTGCTAATAAATATCCATTTGAAGGGTATGCCTTACAAGGTAATGTGTTAGAAAATGTAAAAGGTATTCCTAATCATGAAAATCTTTCTGCTCATTCATTTGTTAGTGAGAAGATGAAAGAAGCATTAATGAAGAAATACAAACACCCTATTCACAGAGAATTAGAAGAGAAAGCCAAAAAAGTTGGTGGACATGGTGGAATGGATTTCATTATGGATTATCGTCTTATCTATTGTCTTCGTAATGGTTTACCATTAGATATGGATGTTTATGATTTAGCAGAATGGTGTTGTCTTGCTCCTCTAACACAAATTTCATTAGAAAATAATTCTGCTCCTGTTGCTATTCCAGATTTTACTCGTGGATATTGGAATGTGAAAAAAGGTTATAGACATGCTTTTGTAAAATAGAATTAAGGTAAAATCTAAATAAAAAGAGTGTTTCAGAAGTTGTGGAACACTCTTTTTAATTTTATATTTAGAGGTTTAGATGGACTGCTAAGATAAAAAATAAAAGTTTAACTGAATATTATGTGTTATTCAAGAAATTGATGTACTTTTGCAAGAAATTATAAAAAGATTAAAATGAGAAAGATTTTATTATTAAATACATTGTTGGTAGCAACATTTATTTTTAGTAGTTGTGGCACAAATTCCTCTAAAAATAATGAAGAACAAATAAACATTGTTGATTCTACTCTTCTGGGTACTTATGTTGGTGTTTTACCTTGTGCAGACTGTGCTGGTATTGAAACAACAGTTTTTTTAGATGCAAATAGTTCTTATTCTAAGATTTCAAAATATTTAGCGACAAAGGAGACAGAAATAAAAGAGAATGGAGAATTCAAATATTGTAAGAAAAAAAATATTTTAACTTTGATTTCTACAAAAAATGATACAACTTATTTTGGAGTTGAGAATAATCAAATCATTCTTTTGGATGCTGATGGAAAAAAATCAGAAGGAGAGTTAGCAAAGAATTATATATTAAATAAAAAATAGTTTTTTCTTAGTTTTTATCAAAAGTCCGTTTTTTATTCAACCTAACGGACTTTTTTTTAGTTTTTAAAATATTAAATTATAACACATAAAATTTATAATAAAAAATGATTTCAGTATCAAATCTTGCAATACAATTTGGAAAAAGAGTACTTTTTTCTGATGTGAATTTAAAATTCACAAAAGGAAATTGTTATGGAATAATCGGTGCGAACGGAGCAGGAAAATCAACACTTATTCGTATGATTAGTGGAGATTTAGAACCTACAAGAGGAAATGTAACTTTTGGAGTAGGAGAGAGACTATCTGTTTTGAAACAAGACCACTTTGAGTTTGATGAATATTCTGTTCTAGATACGGTAATGATGGGACATGACAAATTGTGGAAGATTAAAGAGGAAAAAGATGCTATTTACATGAAAGAAGATTTTAGTGATGAAGATGGAATAAGAGCATCGGAATTGGAAGAGCAATTTGCTGAAATGGACGGTTGGAATGCTGAAAGTGATGCAGCCAGTTTGTTGAGTGGTTTAGGAATAAAAGAAGATTTACACTACCAATTAATGAAAGAGTTAAGTGGTAAAGAAAAAGTGAAAGTTCTTTTAGCCAGAGCATTATTTGGAAAGCCTGATAATCTTTTACTTGATGAGCCTACCAACGATTTGGATATGGAAACAGTTATTTGGTTAGAAAATTATCTTGCTGATTATGAAAATACGGTTCTTGTGGTATCACATGACCGTCATTTTTTAGATTCTGTCAGCACTCATACGGTAGATATTGATTATGGGAAAGTTTCACTTTTTGCAGGAAACTACTCTTTCTGGTATGAATCAAGCCAATTAGCATTAAAACAACAACAGCAACAAAATAAGAAGGCAGAAGAGAAAAAGAAAGAATTAGAAGAGTTTATTCGCCGATTTAGTGCGAATGTTGCCAAATCTCGTCAAGCGACAAGTCGTCGTAAAATGATTGAAAAATTGAATATTGAAGAGATAAAACCTTCAACTAGACGTTATCCGGGAATTATTTTCACGCCTGAAAGAGAACCTGGAAATATGGTTTTGGAGGTCGCAGGGTTAACAAAAACAGCCGATGATGGTACGTTGCTTTTCAAAGATGTTAATTTTAATGTAGAAAAAAATGATAAAATTGCTTTTGTCTCTAAAGATGCACGTGCTATGACAGCCTTTTTTGAAATTATTAGTGGAAATGATGATGACCATAGTGGAACATATAATTGGGGTGTTACTATCACAAATACTTATTTACCGTTGGATAATTCCTCTTTCTTTAATACGGATATGAATTTGGTGGATTGGTTTAGTCAGTTTTCTGATGATACAACAGAATCACATATTAGAAGTTATTTAGGCAAAATGCTTTTCTCTGGTGAAGAAATTTATAAAAAAGCGAGTGTTCTTTCAGGAGGTGAAAAGGTGCGTTGTATGATTTCAAGAATGATGCTACACAATGCTAATGTGATGATTTTGGATACTCCAACCAATCATTTGGATTTGGAATCTATCCAGTCATTTAATGAATCTATGAAAAATTTCTCAGGTAATATTTTGATGTCATCGCATGACCGTGAGTTGATTAATTCAGTTTGTAATCGTATTATTGAACTAACACCAAACGGAATAATTGACAAACAAATGGAATACGATGACTATTTACTTTCAGAAGATGTGAAAGCCGTACAAGAGAAAATGTACAAAATTTAATTTAGATGTTTTTCTAAATTAAAATATTTTTAGGGATACAAAAACTCTAATTTGAAATTTAGTATATTATAAGAAGTAAAATTGATAAGTTTTCTTTTCAATTGTCATTTTTTTTAACGACCTTTGTAGATTGAAAAAGATAAAATAAACTCATACGTAATATGAAAGAAAAAAAGACAAACTATATTTTTGTGACTGGTGGTGTATCTTCTTCACTTGGAAAAGGAATTATTGCAGCATCACTTGGAAAATTATTACAAGCAAGAGGCTTTAAGGTAACAAACCAAAAGTTAGATCCTTATATTAATGTTGATCCAGGTACACTTAATCCATATGAACATGGGGAATGTTATGTTACTGTAGATGGTCATGAAGCCGATTTGGATTTAGGACATTATGAACGTTTTTTAAATATTAATACTTATAAATCAAATAATGTTACAACGGGAAAGATTTATCAAAATGTAATAAATAAAGAGCGTAGAGGAGATTATTTAGGAAAAACTGTACAAGTAATTCCACATATTACCGATGAGATAAAGAAAAATATCAAACAACTTGGTGCTAAACATGATTATGAATTTGTGATTACTGAAATTGGTGGAACAGTAGGAGATATTGAATCATTGCCTTATATTGAAAGTGTTAGACAAATGTTATGGGAGTATCCTGATAATAGTTTGATTATTCATTTGACTTACGTTCCTTATTTAGCAGCAGCCAAAGAGTTGAAAACAAAACCAACTCAACATTCTGTTAAATTATTACAAGAGCAAGGAATTCAGCCAGATATTTTGGTTTTAAGAACGGAACATCCTATTCCTACTAACATGAAACAAAAAGTGGCACTGTTCTGTAATGTATCGACTGATGCAGTAATGCAATCAAAAGATGAGACAACTATTTATCGAGTGCCTCTTAATATGTTGGAAGAAGGGTTAGATAGAGAGGTATTAAAACAATTGAAATATGATTTGGATACAGTTCCTCAACCAGATTTAACAAAATGGATTGAGTTTGTTAAAAAAATGGAAAATGCTACTGAACAAATTGATATTGCCTTAGTAGGTAAATATGTACAGTTGCAAGATGCGTATAAATCAATATCTGAATCGTTGTTACATGCATGTGCTTATCATGATAAGAAGTTAAATTTAGAAATGATTTTATCAGATAAATTGACTGCTGAAAATGTGGAGAAGAAATTATCAAATAAAGATGCGGTGTTAATTGCTCCAGGGTTTGGACAACGTGGAATGGAAGGAAAATTTACAGCAATAAAATATTCTCGTGAAAATAATATTCCAACGTTGGGTATTTGTATGGGAATGCAATCAATGTGTATTGAATTTGCACGTAATGTGCTGAAATTAAAAGATGCCAATAGTACAGAAATAGACGTAAATACTTCTTATAAGATTGTGGATATTATGGCAGAGCAAAAAGATGTACTTAATCTTGGGGGAAGTATGCGTTTAGGAGCATATAATTGTAATTTGAAGAAAGATTCAAAAGTGCGTTCTATTTATAAAAAAGAGAAAATAAGTGAACGTCACAGACATCGTTTTGAATTTAACAATGAATTTATTGAAAAATTTGAAAATGCTGGTTTTCTTTGTAGTGGTATTAATGCTGATTCTAATTTGGTGGAAGTTGTTGAATTACAAAATCATCCTTGGTTTGTTGGGGTACAATTCCATCCAGAATATAGTAGTACTGTGCTAAATCCACATCCATTGTTTAAGAGTTTTGTTGAAGCAGCAATAGAGAATCAAAAAACAAAAACAAAAACAAATAAATAAAAATAGTAGAGAATTTTCAAAAAGAAAGAGAAAAAAGAGGAAATTATTATGGATAAGAATACAGTAACTGGATTTATTTTAATTTTTGCTGTTATGTTTGGGTTTTATTTTATCAACAAACCCTCAGAAGAGCAAATTGCACGTCAAAAAGCATATAATGACTCAATTGCATTAGTGCAACAAAAACAGCAAAATTTACAAGAAATAAATCAAATAACTGAGAATAAAGAGGTAAAGAAACAATATCAAGATAAGCAAGTAAAAACATTTTCTATTGAAGAAAAAAAGAATTTTTTTGGTGCTTTTAGCGCTTCAGCAACAGGTACAGAAGAAACTTTTGAAGTAGAAAACGAACTTGTTAAATTTACTTTTTCTAATAAAGGTGGGCAAATTTCTGCTGTTCAATTAAAGAACTATTGTACTTATGATTCTTTACCACTTTTTATTTTTAAGAAAAATGAGAGTTTATTTGAGTATATTATTCCTACTAAAAATAATAGAGTTATTAAATCATCAGATTTATATTTTAGTAGAGTAGGAGAGGTGAAGGTTGATAAAAAGGGAACACAAACAGTTGTTTTGCGTCTAAATACTAATAATCCTGATGCATATCTTGATTATATTTATACTATTCCTAAAGATAACTATATGATAAGTTATCAGGTAAAAGCAACTAATATGAATCTTATTATGCCTTTGTCAACCAATTCTTTGGATATCAATTGGGATGCAAAACTTCGCCAACAAGAGCGTGGATATAAATTTGAAAATCGTTATTCTGGATTATATTATAAATATAAGGCAGATGATGAGGTTGATAATTTGAATGCAGGAAAAGATGAGAAAGAGAATTTAGATAGTCAAGTAAAGTGGATTGCTTTCAAAGACCAATTTTTTAGTTCTATATTGGTGTCTAAAAATGGTTTTTCTGCCGTTGGATTGAAAAGTGAAATAGAGAAAGAAAATTCTGGACTTCTGAAATCATTAAGTACAAATATGCGTGTTGCATTTGATCCAACAGGAAGAGAAAAAACTGAATTTAATTTCTATTTTGGACCTAATGATTATAGAATTTTTAGGGCTTATGATAAAAAAGAATTCAAGAAAGATAAGTTATATTTTAGAGAGTTGATACCTCTTGGTTTTAGTTTTATATCTTGGATAAACCGTATTCTTATTATTCCTATTTTCAACTTATTAAATGGGTTTATTAGTAGTTATGGAATTATTATATTATTATTGACTCTTTTCATCAAACTTTTAATTTTTCCATTGACATACAAATCCTATATTTCAAGTGCTAAAATGCGTGTACTTCAACCCGAAATACAGGAAATAAATAATCGTATTCCTGCTGATAAAGCAATGGAAAGACAACAGGCAACAATGGCACTATATAGAAAAGTAGGAGTAAATCCAATGAGTGGATGTTTGCCTATGCTTTTGCAAATGCCTATCTTGATAGCGATGTATAATTTCTTCCCATCTTCAATAGAACTTCGTCAGCAAAGTTTTTTGTGGGCACATGATTTATCAACTTATGATTCTATTATTAGTTGGAATGGATATATTCCATTTATAAGTTCAACATTAGGTAATCATTTGAGTTTGTTTACATTACTTATGACAATAACAAATATAATTTCTACTAAACTCAATTCATCTAATACTCAAATGTCTTCTGATCAACCAGGAGCAGGAATGATGAAATGGATGATGTATTTGATGCCAGTAATGTTTTTGTTTATGTTTAATAACTATTCATCAGCGTTGAGTTACTACTTCTTCCTTTCAGCATTAATTACTATTATTCAAACATATGCTATTCGTGCAAGTATTGATGAAGAAAAACTTTTAGCAAAGTTACATGCTAAAGGTAAAGCCAATGAAAAGAAACCTAAAAAGACAGGTGGTTTTATGGCACGTTTGGAAAAGATGCAAAAAGAACAAGAAAAAATGATGCGTGAAAGAAATAAAAGAAGAAAATAAAGTTATTACAGAACTTATTCTTCTGTAACATATATAAAAAAGTGTCATTCTTAAATTTAAGAATGACACTTTTTTATAAGATAAATATTTCTATTATTTTAGTTTACTTAATGCAGTTTTAATTCTACCAAATGCTTCTATTAATTTTTCATCAGAAGTAGCATACGACATTCTAATACAGTTCGGAGCACCAAATGCAGTTCCTCCCACACATGCAACGTAAACCTCTTCGAGTAAATAGAGTGCTAAATCTTCAGGAGTATTAATTTGTTTATCTCCTACTGATTTTCCAAAATAAGCACTACAATCAGGAAATATATAAAATGCTCCTTGTGGTACATTTACTTTTAAATCAGGAATTTTACTTGCTAATTTTACCACTAAATCTCTACGTCTCTCAAATGCTTTTCTCATATTCTTTACACATTCTTGACTACCTGTATAAGCGGCTTCTGCTCCTTTTTGTGCTTGATTACTTGGGTTAGAAGTATATTGACCTTGTAGTTTTGTACAAGCCTTAGCAATCCATAAAGGTGCTGCTATCCAACCAAGACGCCACCCTGTCATTGCATATCCTTTGGAAACTCCATTAATGATAACGACTCTTTCTTTTACATTTTCAAATTGTGCAATACTTTCGTGTTTACCAATATAATTAATATGTTCATATATTTCATCAGAAATAATGATAACATTAGGATAATCTGCTAAAACATTTGCTAATCCTTCTAACTCTTCTTTTGTATAAACACTTCCTGTTGGATTAGAAGGAGAGCATAAAATAATAGCCTTTGTTTTGTCAGTAATTGCATTTTTAAGGGCTTCGGGTGTTATTTTAAATCCAGCATCAATGGTTGATTCTACAAAAACAGGTGTTCCTTCTGCTATCTTAACCATTTCTGGATAACTAACCCAAAAAGGAGTAGGGATAATCACTTCATCTCCTTTGTCGATGATAGACATTAATACATTAGAGATAGAATGTTTTGCTCCATTTGAACAAACAATCTGTTCAGCAGAGAAATTAAGATTGTTTTCTTTTTTTAATTTATCCGAAATCGCTTTTCTTAATTCCATAAAACCTGCAACAGGTGAATAGAAAGAAAAATTGTCGTCTATTGCTTTTTTTGCAGCCTCTTTAATATGATTTGGGGTGAAAAAATCGGGTTCTCCTACACTTAAACTAATAACATCAATTCCTTGTGCTTTTAATTCATTACTTTTTTGAGCCATTGCAAGAGTGGCTGATGGAGACAAACTCTCCAATCTTTTTGATAGTGAAATCATAATTTATATATAAAATGTTTAATATAGAATGCAAATATACAGAAATTTGTTATCTTATCATAAAAATAGATATGAAAAAGGATAAAAAATTACTCTTTTTTTGACAAAGTAGAAATTACTCTCTTTGCTTCATTATATCCAATGGTAAAAATCTCATCTATTTTATCTGTTTTAAGCATGTCAAAACCCTCTAATGCACTTGGTTCAATAACTAAATCGCTTATCTCTTTATCATACATGTTATTACCAATATGCATATAATAATAAGTACGTATTCCTATTTCTAATATAGAATTAATATTTTGTTTTGGGGAACGGGGACTGACATTTACACTAATTAGTTTTTCGCATTCATCTCTTAATACACTTGCAGGAATATTTTTAAGAACTCCACCATCAACATAATTTGTACCATTTATATTTTTTGGTGAAAAAAGTACAGGTACACTTGAAGAAGCAATAAGAGTTTCTAACAACTTACCACTTTGAAATACTTTTACTTTTCCTCTATCAAAATCTGTTGCAACAATGCGTAAAGGAATTTTCAAATCTTCAAAATATTTTGCACGGAAAATACCTTTTAGAAAATTTTCAAATTTATTTAGACTAAATAGACCTTTTTTAGGACGTTGTATAGTGGTAAAATTACGAAAACCTATCTGCTTGAATATCTCTTTAATTTCTTCTGGTTTGTATCCATCTGCATACAATGCACCAACAATTCCTCCTGCACTTACTCCTGATATAACGTTAGGTGTGATTCCTACTTCATCAAAATATTTTAATATTCCAGCATGAGCAATACCACGAACACCCCCACCGCTTAAAGTTAAACCTAATTCATATTCTTTTTTCTTAAAAATGTTGGCTAGTGCCTCCATTTTAGAATTTTCTTTATCTATTAAAATCATAATAAAACTAGAACATATTTATCTTATTTTAGGCTAAAAACTAGAAGTCTAAATGCCTTTTATTCAAAAAAAGTTGTACAAAGGTAAAACTATTAACCTTATTCTGCAAAAGAAAATAATCTATGAATAAAACGACTTTTTCTTCAATAACTCAATAAATAAAATAGGGACAAGATATTTTGCCCCTATTTCATTAGATACTATTTCTTGAAATAATAAAATTTTCTATCCTTTGGTTACTCTTTCTAATCGTTTCATAATGCTAAATATAAATATGGCAGATAGGAAACAGCATACGGTAAATAATCCCCATAACATATATATATCTAATCTACCCCATAAAGCACTACCAATAAATAGTAATTTGTTACCCACAGCAGTTGCCAATAGCCATCCACCTTGCATCAATCCTTGGAAACGTGCAGGAGCCACTTTTGAGACAAAAGATATTCCCATTGGGCTTAAAAATAGTTCAGCAACAGTTAAAATTAAATAAGTACTCATCAACCAATAAGGACTAACACGTGAGGCTTCAGGCACAGGATGAAAACCTATATTTCCGTTAGGAGTGATAAATTTTAACATTTTTGGAGATACTACATCAAGCGAACTAATAAGCATAATAATAAATGCTACACCTGCTATAATCATTCCAATACCTATCTTTTTAGGTGTTGATGGTTCTAACCCTTTTGAATTTAAGAAACTAAATAATCCTATAATAAGAGGTGTTAAAGCCACAATAAAGAGTGGGTTAAAAGATTGGAACACTTCTGGAGCAATTTTATTACTTATATAAAAAAGTTTTATCAATGAAGGTTGAGCCTCAAATGCTTCTGGCGAACTAGCGTATAATTGGTTATTGTATATAAATAGATAACAAAGTGCACCAAAAAATAGGGTTAATATTCCACCGAGAAAACGATTTCTTAACGTTGATTTACTACGGAATATAAGAAAAATTCCCACAAAACTAGAAATAATACAAAGTATAGAACCTAAATTAAAGAACAATGCTGTAAAAGCATTCACTTCTTTTACTGTGTAATCTAATGCAAACTGTGTCAATGTTAAACCATTTTGGTGGAATGACATCCAAAAGAATATAACGACAATAAAAACAAGTAGTAATGAAACAACTCTTGGGCGTTCTTCTTTTGTGGACATTTGGAATATAATCCAAACGAAAGCCACAAAAAGACCTAATGGTAATCCTAATTTAATAGTTAAAGAAGATTCTAATAGATTGATAATAAAGGTTGTAATTCCTATTAATAATAGAGAAACTCCAACTGTGATTGCTGTAGTTGCTTTTTTCTTATTGTTTTTTTGAGATTTTTGAGAAACTGCCTCAGTAACCGTCTTGTTAGGTAATAATTTGAAGAAAATAATATAAACCAATAAAGAGGCAATCATCGCTGCCGATGCTATGGCAAAAGCAAGATTATATCCTTTTGAAAAGATGTCAATATAAGATTTTGCAAATGCTTGTAAATCTGTAACTGCTGTTCCATTTAGTACTACACTATTCGCTAATTGACTGAATTTATCAGTATCTACATTACTGCCTTGTAAAATTTGGTGAGATAAGGCAGGAAGAGAACCATCATATAAGAATCCATTTTTTTTGAGCCACCAATCTCTTATTCCTGTTGCTACAAAAGGAGCAAAAAAAGCACCAATATTGATACCCATATAGAAAATCATAAAGGCAGATTCACGGTATTTAGCATATTTTTCATCATCATAAAGTTGTCCTACTACTGCCTGTAAATTACCTTTGAAAAGTCCATTTCCAAGAGCAATAATAAATAGAGCAAGTAGTGTTCCAAATAGTGGCATACTAGGTAAGGCCATCAACAGATACCCTGCAAACATAATAATTTGTCCAAATAAAATAACTGTTTTGTAGCGTTTTGTCCAGTCTGCTATAATACCTCCGAAGAGTGCTAAGGCATAAATACCAAAATAGAACCAACTGTAATAATCTCCTGCTTCTTCTACCGAAAGTCCGTATTTGGCTTGTAAAAAAAGCACCAATATTGCCATCATCGTATAGAAGCCAAAACGTTCTCCCATATTCGTAAAAAAGGCAATAATTAATCCTTTGGGATGATTTTTTAACATAATTATTTCTTTTTTTATTATATAATTTGCAAATATAATGAAAGATTTTCAAGAAATTATTTCAAAATTGGATAAAATTTCAATTTTAATATAAAAAAATAACTCGTTGTTAATTATAAAGAAGTATTCATCTTTTTGAAGATATTATCTAAAATATTTATTTTTAGATAGATATAACTTCAATAAATAAATCTGTATAAAACTACGAGTTAATTTTTTAACTAATTATGTTGTACTTCTACTTTTTCTTAGGTAAATGTACCGCTTCATCAAGTACATCAGCACACGCTTCAAAGAGTGCTTCAGAAAATGTTGGATGTCCATAGATTGTTTTGATAACTTCATCTACGGTAATTTCCATTTCCATAATTAACGATGCTTGGTTGATGATTTCAGCCGCAGTAGGACCTACAATATGTACTCCTAAAATTTCTCCATACTTGTTGTCTGCAATCACTTTTACAAACCCTGCTGTTTCGCCTGATGCCAAAGCACGACCATTGGCCGAAAAATTGAATTTTCCTACTCTAACATCATATTTTTCACGTGCTTGTTCTTCTGTCATACCCACCATTGCTACTTCTGGTGAAGTGTAAACAACCGATGGGGTAGAGTGTAATTTAACAGGACGCTTGTTACCTTTAACAGCATTGTCAGCGGCTACTTCTCCCATACGGAATGCTACGTGAGCCAACATCATAATTCCATTAATATCTCCCGGTGCATAAATACCTTTTACGCTTGTTTCCATGTATTTATCTACCTTGATACGTCCCTTTTCCATATCAAAATCAAGTTCGCCCAATGCTTCCATATCAGGAACACGACCAATTGATAATAAGCCTTTTTCTGCTTTTATCTCTTTTCCATCAGAAGTTACAACGACTACCTCGCCGTTATCATTCTTGATTTCTTCTATTTTAGTAGAAGTTAGAATTTCTACTTTTTTCTTTTTCAATTCCGTTGTAAGTAGTTGAGAAGATTCTTTGTCGATGTTTGGAATAATTCTATCCATCATCTCTACAATGGTAATTTTTGTTCCCAAAGTTCCAAAGGCTTGTGCCATCTCAACCCCAATTACACCGCCACCGATAATAACCAATGATTTTGGTAATACATCCAATGCTAAAAGTTCGTCGCTGGTTAGCACGTTAGGATGTTCTATCCCCGGAATGTTAATTTTTGAAACTTTTGAACCACCTGCAATAATGATTTTATCTCCTTTGATAACTTTTGCATCATCAATAACTACATCTTTGTTTTTATTGATTCGTCCTGTTCCTTTGAATATATCAACGTCATTGCTTCGTAAAAGCATCTCTACGCCACCTGTTAATTTTTTAACAACACGGTCTTTGTATTTTACTACTTTTGGCATATCAACCTTGTAATCAGTGTTTTCAAACACAATTCCACGAGATGCTGCTTTTTTTGTTTCTTCAATTATCTCACCATTTTTCAGGTATGTTTTTGTTGGAATACAACCTACATTTAAGCAAGTTCCACCAAATACGTTTTTCTCTACAATAGCCACTTTTGCTCCTTGTTGTGCTGCTCTAATAGCCGCCACATATCCAGCAGGACCACCACCAATTACAATAACATTGTAAGAGTCTTCTAAACGTACAAACTCTTTTTCTTCGTTTTCTGCAGCAGGAGTTTCCTCTTCTTCTGGTGTCTCTACAATTTCTTCTCCTTCTTGTCCTATATAACCAATAACTTCGGTAACAGGAACAGTTTCTCCTTCTTGACGAGTAATTTTTAATAAAATTCCATCTGCTTCTGCTTCCAATTCCATATTGGTTTTGTCTGTCATTATCTCAAGAACGATTTCGCCCTCTTTAACAGCATCGCCCTCTTTTTTAAGCCATTTTACAATTTGTCCTTCTGACATATCAATACCCGCTTTGGGCATTATAATTTCGTGTGCCATTTTTATATCATTTTATTATTAAAATATTTACAATACTAAATCAAAAGAGTTAATGGATTCTCCAACTCTTTCTTCAAATCTTTCATAAATTTAGCGGCTGTTAAACCGTCTATTATCCTATGGTCACAAGTCAAACCTATTTTCATTATTGGCTTGATAACCACTTGGTCATCAACTACAACGGCTGTTTTTTTTGTTCCTGCTACACTTAATATGGCAGCATTTGGTTGATTAATAATAGCCGTAAAGTTATCCAACTCATACATACCTAAATTACTGATAGTAAACGTACTTCCTGCTTGTTCGTCAGGTAATAGTTTTTTGTTCAACGTTCTACCAATTATATCTTTTGTAGCCTCTACCAACTGACTCAACGACATTTGGTGAGCATTTCTAACAACTGGAACTAATAATCCCTCATCTAATCCAACAGCAATAGCAAGATTGACATAATTGTGATAAATAATTTCAGACTCATCATCTGATAACGAAGCATTGATTGCTTTGTGTTTCATCAATGTTTTCACAACTGCCATTGACACAATATCAGTCACTGTTATCTTGTAGCCTGTTTTTTCTTTTATTGGTTGAATCAATTTTGCTCTCAATGACAAGATTTCTGTCATATCAATATCCCAAGTTTGTACAAAGGTAGGAATATTAAAGAAACTTT
>PDWI01003597.1_pt1 | contig 30795 bp, 31 predicted proteins | sample 1430891 | NCBI WGS metagenome assembly PDWI01 (sample SAMN01162508, study PRJNA174530) | Oral metagenome, whole genome shotgun sequencing project. | biome: Marine environment; feature: Marine mammal; material: Swab sample of the gingival sulcus; isolation source: swab sample of gingival sulcus... | reverse complement strand
AAATACTATAACCTGTTAACCATAGAAAATTTGAATGAAATTGATACAAGTAATGTTACTGATATGTCTAGTGTGTTTGGTATGTGTACAGCTCTAGAGTATATCGATCTAAGTAACTTTGATACCTCTAATGTTACAAATATGAGAAGCATGTTCTACGGATGTGAGTCGCTTACAAGTTTGGATGTGAGTGGTTTCGATACCTCAAATGTTACTGATATGGGAAGTATGTTCGAGGAATGCAAATCATTAGAGAGTTTAGATTTAAGTAATTTTCATATTGGAAGTGATATTTACAAAGAAGATATGTTTGATTCAATGATTAATCTTAGAAGATTGACATTAGGTTCTAATATTGAGAGTCTAAGTGGTAGTGCTCTTTTAGATATTCAGGAAATGAACGGATTTGATTCTGAATATTATACCGGTAAATGGCAGAATGTAGGAACAGGAACGGTTATATCTCCTAAAGGCGATCAGGTGTTAACATCGGAAGAACTTGTAAGTACCTATGATGGAAGTCATCCGGATACTTACGTATGGCAACCTGAGCGCTTTAAATTTGGAATTAGATTTGACTTAAATGGCGGTAGTGCTCCTGCCGGTAATCCAAATGCTTTTGATGATACTATGACTACTGATTCATATGCTCGCGGCGAAGATATCCCGGCTAGTGAATTCAACCCACTTTTAGATGTGAAACCTGTTAAGAATGGCGACTTGTTTTCACACTGGACCTATAAGGCGTATGATAGCGAAGGTAATGAAGTCTATGATGGTATGGATATACCTTGGGATAAAGAATACGGTTGGGAGCGTTTTAAATCTGATAATGAATCCTATATCGTTTATACAGCACAGTACGGTAAAATAGTAAGACTTTCCGGAAAGGATCGATTTAAGACAGCGGTGGAAGTGTCAAAAGAAATGAACGATTCATCGCAGTACGTAATCATAGTAAATGGAAGAAAGTATCCAGATGCACTCGCTGCAACACCACTAGCAGGCTTATATAATGCACCGATACTGTTAGTTCAAAAGAATCGGATACCTGCTTCGACAAAGAATGAGATAGAAAGACTAGGAGCAACTAAGGCCTATATAGTTGGAGGAAAAGGAGTAGTTTCAGAGTCGGTTGCGAGTGAGCTTGAAGGAATGGGACTGACACTGGAGAGATATTCAGGTAAGGATAGATATAAAACAGCCTTAGCAGTTGCTGAGAAAGTATTGACGTACCAAGGGACTGGCAATATGATACTAGTGAAAGGAACAGATTTTCCAGATGCGTTAACCGTAACATCACTAGCTATAAAAGAGGGAATACCGATACTACTGACAAATCCTAAGGTACTGAGTGAAGAAGTTAAGAGTTTTATACAGAATCAAAGTCCGTCCATGCTATACATAGCGGGAGGAAAGGGAGCAGTATCACTTGAGATACAAAATAGTATTGAAAACTTAGGAATATCTGTAAAAAGGTTTAGTGGAAAGGATCGATATGAGACAGGTAAAAAAATTGCGGAGTACACCTATCCAAAGCCTAGTGAGATCATCTTTGCAAATGGAAGAGACTTTGCAGACGCGATGGTAGGGGGACCGCTGTCACGAACATATACAAGAAAAGGACCTGTTATGCTGGTAGGGAAAAATCATATACCTCAGGCTACAAAAGATTATATGACACCTTCAGTACTAGATAGAGTAATTACAGGTTACATAGTAGGAGGCAAAGGAGTGGTATCAGAAGCAGCTAAGGATGCTATTTCTGATATACTAGATTGATAGGAGTAGAATAAAAACTGTATGCCCAGCTTTATTAAGCTGGGCATTATCTTGCTTTTAGTTTGTAATATCAACCGATTATTTAAGGGTAAAAAAATTTTTTATTAATTTTTTTAAATTTACTATTGAAAAATAAATTGAATGCAACTATACTGTATATAGTGCATTATTTTTTTAAATACACAGTATACAGTATAGGAGGTGTTGAATTGAAAGTTACGAAAAGAGAAGGAAAAACAGTAGATTTTGATCGCAATAAGATAAAAAAAGCGATAGAAAAAGCTATGCGAGAAACTAATTTAGGTGTTGATGAAGAAATATCTAGTGGCATTGCACTTGATATAGAAAACATAATTAGAGAATCAGATGATGTAATTACTGTTGATGCTATACAAAATATAGTTGAAGACAAATTAATGGAAAGTCCTAGAAAGGATGTTGCTAAAAGATACATTATTTATAGGAGTCAAAAGGATAGAACAAGACCAGTTAGAAAAAAAGGTGGAAAGATTTTATCGGAGGCATTCTTAAGTAAATATAAACATTCTGCTTCACCGCTTCAACAATTAGGTAGTTTTGTGTACTATAGGACTTATTCAAGATGGATACCTGAAGAAAAAAGAAGAGAGAATTGGTGGGAGACAGTAAGAAGAGCTGTTGAATACAATTGTACTTTAGTACCTACTTCTACTGAAGAGGCTGAGGAACTATTTGATAATGTTTACAATTTAAGGCAGTTTTTAAGTGGTAGAACTTTCTGGGTTGGTGGAACTGCTGTTGCGAAACACTATCCTATGAGTAACTTTAACTGTGCTTTTGAAGTTATAGATTCTCTTGATTCATTCAGGGATTTATTCTATCTTTTAATGATAGGAAGTGGAGTTGGAGTAAGAATTTTAGAGAGTGATGTTGAAAAAATTCCAAAGCTTAGGACAGACTATGAATTGATTCATCAGGATTATACACCTAAAAAGAAGAGTGAGAGAGAGGACAACACTTCTATAGAATTCCACTATAATAATACAGTTATGATAACTGTTGGTGATAGTAAGGAAGGATGGGTTCAGTCACTTCAATATTTCCTAAACTTAATACAAAGCAATGATTATAGAAATATTAAGACAATAGTTATAAATTATGACCACGTTAGACCAATTGGCGAAAAATTAAAGACATTTGGTGGAACGGCAAGTGGACATTCTAGCTTAAAGAATATGTTCACTAAAATAAACAGAGTAATCACAAAGGCAGGACTTATTGCAGGAACAACATATATCAAACTTAGAACGATAGACTGTCTCGATATTGCAAATATAATAGGTGAAAATGTCGTAGTTGGTGGGGTTAGAAGGACCGCAGAGATTGTACTTATGGATCAAGATGATGATAGCTGTATAGAAGCTAAAAGCAATCTCTACAAACAAGTTGAAGGAAAGTGGATAGTTGATAATGAAATACTTCATAGACAGATGAGCAATAACTCAATCTATTACACTAGAAAACCAACTAGAGAAAAATTACATTGGCAGATAGAGCAGATGAGATATTCAGGAGAGCCTGGTTGGGTAAATGCTGAGGCTGGAAGTAAAAGAAGAGAAAACTTCCAAGGAGTTAATCCTTGCGCTGAAATACTGCTTGATAATAGAGGACTTTGCAACTTAACTACTGTTAATACAGCTGCATTTGTAAAAGACGGAGTACTTGACAGAAAAGGTTTACTTCGAGCACAGAGATTATCAGTGAGAGCGGGTTATAGAATGACTCAAGTAGAGCTTGAGCTTGCACACTGGAACCACGTTCATAAAAGAGATAATCTTGTAGGTACTTCTCTTACTGGATGGCAGGACATGGTAAATGCAGCAGGTCTTAGCAAAGAGGAAGAAGCTAGTGTCTTAGCTGATCTAAAGTCAGTTGCAAATAATGAGGCAGAAAACTACGCACTTGAAGTAGGAGACAATAAGCCGATACTTGTTACAACATTAAAACCTGAGGGGACACTATCTCAGCTTCCGACTGTTTCTAGTGGAATTCACTACTCACACTCTCCTTATTACATAAGAAGGGTTAGAATCAATGCTACTGATCCACTTACAAAGGTTTGTGAGGATTTAGGTTATCCTGTATTTCCTGAAGTTGGACAGACACCTGAAAATTGTACTACAAAGGTTGTTGAATTTCCTGTTAAGAGCCCTTCAGGCAAGACAAAGTATGACGTTAGTGCGATTGAGCAGCTTGAAAATTATAGAATGTTTATGGATAACTATGTAGATCACAATGCTTCAATAACCATACATGTAAGAGAACATGAATGGGAAGAAGTTGAAGAGTGGGTATGGAATAACTGGGATGATATGGTTGCAGTTAGTTTCCTTGCACTTGATGATAGTTTCTATGAGCTACTACCTTATGAGCAGATAGATGAAGAAGAATACAACAGAAGGGTAGCTGAAATGAAGCCGTTTAGACCTTCATTAATATCTAAATATGAAGTTGAAGAAGTTCAATTTGATATAGGAAATGATGGTTGTGAAACTGGAGTTTGCCCTGTAAGGTAGATAAAAATATTTCCCCTCTTTGAGGGGATTTTTTTAAAATAATATACTAGTAGGAGGAATGATGAAGACATATAACTGCAATCAAATTCGCAATGTCACACTTCTTGGACATGGTGGTAGCGGTAAGACTACAATTATTGAGGCGATTCTGTTTGACCTTGGTCTTTCAAAGAGAATGGGTAAGGTTGAAAGTGGAAATACTCAATCTGATTATAGTAAGGAGGAGATTTCAAGGGGATTTTCAATCACAACAAGTGTTTTTCCTCTAGAGTGGAAAAACTCAAAAATAAATCTATTGGATACTCCAGGTTATTTTGATTTTGTGGCTGAGACTGTTGGTGCGCTTGAAGTTTCAGGAGGTGCTGTAATACTCGTTGATGCTTCTTCTGGAATAGAAGTAGGCACTGAGAAAGCCTGGGCAATAACAGAGAGTAAAAAAATGCCTAGGATTATCTTTATAAATAAGATGGATAAAGAAAATATTGAGTACATGAAATTAATAACCGAACTCAAAGAGCATTTTGGTAAAAAAATTGCACCATTTGTAATACCTATGGGTGATGGCGATGCATTTGAAGGTTATATTGATGTTGTAGATAGAATCGGTAGAAAGGTTGTAGGAAATAAGATCGAGGATGTTCCTGTTCCCGAAGAATTAAAGGGAAGACTTGAGGAAGTAAGAGAAATCTTAATTGAAAGTGTTGCTGAAAGTGACGAAGAACTTCTTGATAAATACTTTGAAGGAGAAGAATTCACTCTTGAAGAAATAAAAACTGGACTTAGAAAGGGTGTTTTAGAGGGTGAAGTGGTACCTGTAATTGTCGGCTCTGCTGAAAAGAAAATTGGCACTACTATGCTTCTTGACTCAATTATAAACTATATGCCTACTCCGAGTGATATGCACGGAGGAATTGCAGAGGGTGTTGTACCAGGAACTGATGAAAAAATTGAAAGGAAAGTGTCTAAGGATGAACCTTTTAGTGCACTTGTTTTCAAATCAATAGCAGATCCATTCCTTGGAACGATTTCCCTTTTCAAAGTTATGTCAGGTTCTCTTAAGAAGGATATGGAAGTGTATAATCCAAATAGAGAAGCTACTGAAAAAATCGGTTCTGTGTTCCTAATGAGAGGGAAAAAACAGATAGAAGTTGATGAACTTTCTGCGGGGGATATAGGAGCTACTGCTAAACTTTCAAAGACAAGATCAGGAAATACACTTACTGATAGTTCTAAGAAAATTATGTATCCACAAATTCAATTTCCAAAACCTGGACTTTTCAAAGCGATTGAACCTAGAAGCAAGGGAGATGAAGAAAAAATCGGTTCTGCTCTCAGCAAATTAAACGATGAGGATCCATCATTCTTAGTAAATAGAAATAAAGAAACAAGACAGATGATAATAGGTTCACAGGGAAATATGCAGCTCAGCGTCATTGTAAGTAAATTAAAAGACCTATTTGATGTTGAAGTTGATATTATTCCTCAAAAAATAGCTTATAGAGAAACAATAAAAGGAACTGCTACAGTACAGGGAAAACATAAGAAACAGTCTGGTGGAGCAGGTCAATACGGAGATGTTCATATCAAGTTTGAACCATCAGGTGGCGGTTTTGTATTTGAAGAAAAAATATTTGGAGGAGCTGTACCAAAATCATATTTTCCTGCAGTTGAAAAAGGACTAGAAGAATCCATGTTAAAAGGTCCACTTGCTGGATTTAAAGTTGTTGATGTTAAGGCTACACTTTTAGATGGTAGTTATCATAACGTTGACTCATCAGAAATGGCATTCAAAATAGCTGCTTCTCTAGCATTCAAGAAGGGAATTATAGAAGCACAGCCTATTCTACTTGAACCAATAATGCATCTTGAAGTAAGCGTTCCTGATGATTACATGGGAGATGTTATGGGAGATATGAATAAGAGAAGAGGTAGAATACTGGGAATGGAACCTTCTGGAATGGGATATCAAAAGATCATTGCTGAAGCACCTGAAGCTGAATTATTCACATATCTTAGTGATTTAAGGAGTATGACTCAGGCTAGAGGCTCGTTTACGGTTGAATTTTCAAGATATGAAGAGGTTCCGGCTGCTTTAGCTCAAAAAGTAATAGAAGCTAATAAAGAAGAGTAGGAATGTGGGGAGTAAAAGCTCCCCTTTTTAAGGTTTATGAAAGTAAGATTTATATGTAACGTATGTGGAAGTGTTAGCCCTAAGTGGCTTGGTAGATGTAATGAATGTGGAAGCTGGAATTCGATAGAAGAAGAAATTATAGAAAAAGGTAGCCATAGTTCTAGTAAAATGCCTCCCGCAGACGTTGTACCAATAGATAAAATAGAAATAAAAAAAGAGAATAGACTTACTACTGGAATATCCGAGCTGGATTTAGTATTAGGTGGTGGAGTTGTAAGCGGTAGCCTAGTTCTGGTTGGGGGTGAACCCGGAATTGGAAAGAGCACTCTCCTTGTGCAGATGGCATCCAACTTATCTGATATGGGTAAAAAAATACTCTATATTTCAGGTGAGGAGTCAAAAACTCAGATAAAAATGAGATCGGATAGACTTGGAATAAAGGGAAAAAATGTATTAATTGTCTCTTCCACAAATTTAGAACAATTACTTGTTACAATTTCTGATGTAAAACCTGACATAATAGTTCTTGACTCAATACAGACTACAACTACAGATAAATTGTCTTCACCTCCAGGAAGTGTATCTCAGGTAAAAGAAGTTTGTTCTACACTTTTAGATGTAGCTAAAAGAAAAAACATATCTACCTTTATAGTTGGACATGTTACAAAGAGTGGAAATATAGCTGGTCCAAAGGTGTTAGAACATATGGTGGATACGGTTTTGTATTTTGAAGGAGATTCTACTTCGCTCAACAGGATACTGAGATCGGTAAAAAATAGATTTGGATCCACAAATGAAGTTGGACTGTTTAGAATGACATCAAAAGGATTGATTGAAGTTAAAAATCCTTCAGAGTTATTCCTGTCGAATGGTGATTTAGAAGAGCCTGGTACTGTAATATTCCCCATAATTGAGGGAACAAGACCTTTGCTAGTTGAAATTCAGAGTTTGGTTGCAAATACTAACTTCGGAACACCTAGGAGAATGGCAATAGGGATTGATTACAATGCTCTTATATTATCCTGTGCTATTCTTGAAAAGAAGAGGGGTTTGTATTTAGATAACAAAGATATATACATAAATGCTGTGGGAGGAATTGTAATAAGCGAACCTGCAATATCTCTGCCGATTATCGTCAGCATAGCTTCATCCATACTCTCTAAAAAGGTAGATAATAAAACGGTTATCATGGGTGAGGTTGGACTGCTTGGAGAAGTACGACATATAACACATATTCAAAATAGACTTCAAGAAGCAAAGAGACTTGGATATAAAAAAGCTGTAATTCCGAGTCAAAATGTTAAAGTACCCGGTATGGAACTCATAAAAGTTAAAAACGTTGACGAAGTATTCGGTATTTTATTTACAAATGAGTAGCTTTATAGCCTAAAAAAAAAATAATTGGGTATATATTACGCTGTGGGAGGTAAATAATGAAAGTTGGTTCAAAATTGGTTTATCCAATGCATGGAGCTGGGGTTGTTACCGATGTTAGTGTTGAGGATTTTTTTGGCGAGGATTTAAACTTTTGTACTTTAAGTATTGTTCAAAAAGATATGGTACTAAAATTTCCAGAGTCTAAAGCAGATGAACTAAATATAAGAAATGTTTCTACTATGGAAGAAATATTGGATGGAATTAGAGAAAAAAAGATAGATGATTACATAACTTCTTCAAATTGGAACAAGAGATATCAGACAACTCTTGCTATGCTTAAAGAGGGAAAGCCTAGTGATATATCCAGAGTTTTGGTTAATCTTAAATCTCTTGACAACATAAAAGGGCTTTCAAGCGGAGAAAGACAGCTTTATCACAATGCTCTTGACATTTTGGCATCTGAAATAATGCTTATCAAAGATATAAAATATGAGAAAGCTTGTGATTTAATAGAAAATGAATTACAGGAGGTGTGTGGATGCGAAGAATTGTCGGATTAATAATTATTTTAGTTTCTGCGATTCTTGGTTTAACATTTATTCATAATATATATACTAATTATAGATCTCTTATAAGTTGGTTACCTTTAGAGAGTTTAGCAAGTAAAATTACTTTTTATGTTTTAGGTAGTATCATTTTTGGAATTATATTTTATTTTATTTTACTGCTACTCAGAAAATATATTGAAAAATTAGTTTTTTCGGTTACTGAAATTATAGAAGAGCGACCTAGAATTCAGATTATAGGAGCTGCTGTTGGTTTTATAGCAGGTGGAATTGCTGCTATGCCAACCAGTAGCATATACAAAATCATAGGTATACCGATAGTAAGTATCGTCCTTTCAATTGCTACTTATGTGTTTTTTGCTGCAATTGGAGCTGTGCTTGGATCGAGAATAACTAAAGAACCTTCAATTTTGTCCGATTCAAAGAAAAAAAGTAGTATATTTAGTTCTAAACCGTCAAATTCATCCTCCGTAAAGGTTTTGGATACTTCTTCGATAATTGACGGAAGAATTGTTGATATAGCTCATACAGGATTTTTAGAAGGGGAGATACTCGTTCCTGAGTTTGTACTAAAAGAACTTAGACATCTTGCAGATAGTTCGGATGATTTAACTAGAGCAAAGGGTAGAAGGGGACTTGATTATATAAAAGAAATACAGAAGATAAAACAAAAAAACATGGTGGAAGTGTTATTACCAATGACTACAACTTGAATAAAGTAGCAAAACTACAAAAAATTTTGGTGTTAAATGTCAATGATCTTTCCAATGCTGTAAAGTCAAATGCAATACCTGGAGAGATAATGAATATAGAAATTATGAGGAAAGGAAAAGAGGCCAAACAGGGTATTGGATATCTCGAAGATGGTACTATGGTCGTAGTAGAAAATGCAAATAATTTGATAGGACAGACCTTACCGATAGAGATAAAAACAGTGCTACAGACACCTGCTGGTAGGATGTTGTTTGGAAAGGTGAAACGATAGATATGAAGAAAAAAGAAAGAAAATTAAGAGAAGAGATTCTAGAAGGCATAGATATATCTAGAATATATACTATACCTGTTCCAGAAAAATTTAGGATAGTAGGATTTATACAACTTATAGCAGAGCACTCTAAATACATTGAAGAACATGGGATTAATAATCTTAGGGACTGTGAAGTTTTTCATGCTGATCCGACAATTAGGTTATTATCACCTCTTCTTGTTGAAGGTGTAGATTTTGTAGATATGAAAGAAATAATGCTAAATTATCTTGATAACTTTACTAGAAGCAATATTTACTATGCTAAATTTGCAGTTACTTCCATAGGAATTTTGGCGATAAAGAAACAACTCGATCATTTGAGTATTTTCCATCTTCTACTATCTCTCTTAGGAGTTGACTTTTTAACTAAGAATTTAAAATATGTTGGATATAAGATGGCCAGAAATGGTGAGTTTGAATCAAGAGGAGAAGTAAGATATAAGGAATATGAGGTTGCGTATAGAGAATTAAAATACTCACTTATTGCTTTGAGATTATATGCTTTAAAGAAAGGCTTTACAGAGATGGAAGAGTATTTATATAATCACTATCCAAATCAAGAAGTTGTTTTGCTTTATAGAATTCTTAAAAATACCGATCCAGCGCTTAGATACTCTAGTTACAGGCACATGGTCAAGGATGGAGGAGACATGGAGCAAATGATTTTAGCAGGTGTATACTCTATTCTTGCTAAGAAATCAATAATGACTTGTCACTATATGATGAATTCAATGATTGGTAAATATTCATATTTTGATCAAAAGCCTGAAGAAGTAGAGCAAGAAGTAAGGGCTAAATATAAAGAAATGAGAAAAGTGATGAAGGATATGGGGGTTAAAGATGAGCAAAAGGTTTAGGAGACATAAGAGAATAATATTTATAGTATTGTCAGTATTTGCGTTTATAGGTGTAGTAGCTACTAAAGTTTATTTTTTAATATCTAAATTAAAAAAAGATGTTGACTTTTTCTTTTTCAAATCTAACGACAGACTTGATTATTCAAATGAAGAATTTGAAGATACAAGTGTTGGATGTATTTATAGTTCTTTGGAGATTGATTTATCTGAATCTCTGCCTATTAAAGATCCAATGCATCTTTCTATAAAGAGTCATTATAGTACTGTTGAGATAATCGTTCCAGATGATTGGAATGTTCGTCTTCAGGGCAGTCAACAAAAGGGTTATATTGACAATAGAATAGTATTTAATCAGGATGACTTTGATTCACCACTTCTATTTGTACAATATGACACTAAGTCATCACTACTGGAAGTAAAAAAATCTGGTGAAATAGAAGATTTTTTTGTTGATGAAAGTAATAAAGATTTAATTGATGAAACATCTTCTTAAAAAGAAGATGTTTTTTTATAATAATTTTTGAGGAGTAATACTTTGTCAGAATACTATGGACTTGATGTCGAAAAATTATATGCGTATTCAAGTGGGGAAGTCTATGATGCATATAAGTTGTTTGGAGCTCATTTTATAGAGTGGAACGGTGAATCTGGAGTTCGTTTTTTGGTATACGCACCAAATGTTAAGACTGCATATTTAAGTGGTGATTTTTCCTATTGGGAATACATGGAAAACGAGATGATAAAAGTAGAGGATACAGGCTGCTTTGTATTATTTGTTCCAAATCTAAAATCATTTCAAAAATATAAATATGTCTTTATTGGAGATGATAAAATAATTTGGAAATCAGATCCGTATGCTTTTATGAGTGAAGGTCCTGGCAAAAGTGCTTCAGTGATATATAAATCTGAGGATTTTAAATGGGAAGACAGAGAACATTTAGAATACAGATCTAATAATAATTATGATAGACCCATTAGTATATATGAGGTAAATTTAGCATCTTGGAAAAAGGATTATGGTAAATATTATTCATTTGAGAGACTAAGCACTGAACTAGTTGATTATGTATTAGAACTAGGATTTACTCATGTTGAGTTTATGCCAGTAACTGAATATCCTTTTGATGGAAGTTGGGGATATCAACAGACGGGGTATTACTCTATAACGGCTAGACATGGAACTCCTAAAGATTTCAAAAATCTGGTGAATTCTTTTCATAAAGCGGGAATAGAAGTTATATTGGACTGGGTTCCTTGCCACTATCCAAAAGATGAATTTGGACTTGCTTATTTTGATGGGAGTGCGCTATATGAGTCTGATTATTGGCATGATGCTTATAATCCGGAGTGGGATACTTTAAATTTTGATTATGGTAGAAAACATGTAAAGAATTTTTTAATATCCAATCTCAGATATTTGATAGAAGAATACCATATAGATGGATTTAGAATGGATGCTGTTTCATACATGATTCATGAGGATATGGGAAAACTTAATCCGGATAGTTCTTATAATGAATTTGCAATTAGTTTCATAAAAGAGTGCAATGAATTTGTAAGGAGTTATCCTGGTGTGTTGATGTTCGCAGAAGAATCTACATCCTTTTATGGGGTAACCAAAAAGACGGAAGAAAATGGTTTAGGTTTTTCATTTAAGTGGAATATGGGTTGGACCAATGATACTCTGAAATATATAAAAATGGATCCAGTATACAGAGGTGGAGAAAATCATAAGCTTCTGACATTCCCTATGGTATACGCATTTAATGAGAGGTTTGTACTTCCGTTTTCTCACGATGAAGTAGTACATATGAAAGGGTCTCTTTTTAACAAAATGCCAGGAGAAAACTTTGATAAGTTTAGCCAGCTTAGATTACTTTACTTATATCAGTACACACAGCCAGGCAAAAAGCTTATATTTATGGGTGGTGAATTTGCCCAGTTCAAAGAGTGGGATGAATATAATCAGTTATCATGGGAACTATTAGAAGTAGAACAGCATAAAAAGATATTTGAATATATAAAGTCATTGAATAGATTTTATAAAAATAGAAGGGAATTATATGAAAATGAATCATCTTGGGACTGTTATGAATGGTTAGAAGCAGATAATTATGTTCAAAATATAATTATTTATAAGAGAAAATCACTTGAAAGCGAGATTTTAGTTGCCATTAATTTTTCTCCCCAAAATATCATGGAACATTCTGTTGAAGTGGGTAATATTAAATATAGAGTTGTATTTAATTCTGATTCGGAAGTTTATGGAGGAAGAAACAAGGGTTCTTTTGGTGAATTACATCCAAATTTTGGCAAAATAAAGATAGGAATAGCCCCGTATAGTGGGCTTATATTGGAGGCTTTATATGATTAAAGGGAAGATGCTTGCTCTGTTGTTAGCTGGAGGACAAGGCTCTAGGCTAAGGCGGCTTACTCAAAAAATGGCTAAACCTGCAGTTTATTTTGGTGGAAAGTATAGGATTATAGACTTTGCACTTAGCAATTGTGCCAACTCTAATATAAAAGATGTAGGCGTTCTCACCCAGTACCAACCTTTTGCGCTTAATACTCATATTGGTATTGGTGTTCCGTGGGATTTAGATAGGAGAATAGGCGGAGTTGAAATGCTTCCTCCTCATATGACTACGGAAGGTGGAAGATGGTATGCGGGTACTGCAAACGCAGTATATGAAAATATTGACTATGTAAATATAATTGACCCTGAATTTGTGCTTATACTTTCTGGAGATCATATCTATAAGATGGACTATTCAAAAATGCTAGAATTTCATATTGAAATGGGTGCTGATGCTACCATTTCGGTTATTGAAGTACCTTGGGATGAAGCAGGTAGATTCGGGATTTTAAACACGAAAGAAGATGGAACTATATATGAATTTGAGGAAAAACCAGAAAATCCTAAGAGTAATCTTGCCTCTATGGGAATATACATATTTAGATGGGATCTTTTAAAAGACAAGCTTATTGAAGATCATTCAAGAGAAGATACAGATCATGATTTTGGTAAAGATATAATTCCTTCTATACTTAGAGATGGCGGTAAACTTATGGCTTATAAGTTTGAAGGCTATTGGAAAGATGTTGGAACTATTGAGAGTTATTGGCAGGCAAATATGGATCTTTTAGATAGTGAGCATACTCTTGATCTCTACGATGATACATGGAGAATATATACAAGAAATTACGACGTTCCTCCTCAATATATATCTCAAAGTGGAGACGTGGACAATACCCTTCTTAATGAAGGCTGTAAGATATACGGGAAAATCAAGAACAGTGTTGTTTTTACAGGCGCTATCGTAGAAGAGGGAGCTATTGTAGAAGACTCTATACTTCTACCTTATTGTGTTGTCTCTAAGAATGCTATTGTAAATAAGACTATTATAATGGGTAATAGCATCGTAGAAGAAAATGAAAAGGTAAATGTAGAGGGGAACGACATAGAATTATACGGAAAAGAAGATCATGGTGTCTATTAGGGGGTATAGATTATGATGTCTGATGTTTTAGGAGTTATTAATTTAGGTGAAAAAGAAAACTCGATAAGAAATTTAACTAAGATAAGACCCCTTGCCAATATACCTTTTGCGGGGAGATATAGAATTATAGATTTTATTTTGTCAAATATGATAAATAGTGGTATTGAAACTATTAGCATAGTTTTAAAAAACAAGTTTCATTCTTTAAATGATCACATTGGACCCGGTAAGTACTGGGATTTAGACAAAAAAACAGGTGGACTTAAGATGTTATATCCATCTTTGATAGATGATAACGATTGTGTTACAAAGGGTGAGCTTTGTGTAATAAAAGACAATTTGGAGTATTTCAGAAGAACAAGAAAGAAGCATATACTTCTTACAAGAAGCAATTACATAGGAAATATAGACTTTAAACCTGCATATAAATATCACCTAGAAAGTGATAATGATATTACTATACTTACAAGAAAGGTTATACATGGAAGGAACAGGGTTGACCTACTTGGGCTTGATATAGTAAGTAGAGATGGCTCTAAAATAAATATAGGTAGGAATCTTGGAAATAACGATTCGTTTGATCTATCAATAGAAATGTATTTAATAAAAAAAGAAGTATTTATTGAAATACTTACAAAAGCAATAGAGAGCGGTGGTGGAAAGGGTATAAAGGAAGCTTTGATAAGTAGGATTTTAAATTATGATGTAGATGTTTATAAGATTGAAGACGATATACTTCCTATATATTCTATTGCTCAGTACTATAATTCTTCCATGAAACTGTTAAATCCCGAGTACGCTAAATATTTGTTCTATGAGCATGGTAAAATATACACGAAGGCAAAAGATGCACCTAGTACAATCTATAAAAAAGGTAGTAGCGTAACGAACTCTCTTGTAGCTAATAGCTGTATAGTTGAAGGTATAGTTGAGAATTCAATACTATTTAGAGATGTACGCATAAAAAAAGGAGCAATAGTTAGAAATTCAATTATATTTGAAGGGACGACAATCGGCGAAGATACACAGATTAATTATTCTATTATCGAAAAGGATGTGAATATAAGTTCAGGTAAGGTACTTATGGGTGATGGCGGTTTACCTTACTTCATAGAAAAAGGAGCACAGTTATAATGAAAGTATATTTTGTCACTAGTGAATGTACTCCATTTGTTAAATCGGGTGGTTTAGCAGATGTAGCACATGCATTACCTAAGAAATTTGCTGAATTTGGTCATGATGTTAGGGTTGTACTTCCCCTATATTCAAAGATAGGCCGTGAATTTAGAAGTGAAATTAAGTATTTGAAAAACTTTGAAGTCTTTATGCCTCTTAGTGATAAGTATGCTGGGATTTTCACTTATGAAAAAGAAGGCGTAACATATTACTTTATAGATAATGAAGAATTCTTCTCTAGGGACGAGTTATATGGATATGCAGATGATGGAGAGAGATTTTCTTACTTTTCTAGAGCTGTTCTTGAGCTAATGGAAAGAATGGATTTTTATCCTGATATTATTCATTTAAATGACTGGCACTGTGGTCCTTCTGCAACTATATTTAAAGACGCTTTCGCTTGGAAAGATCAGTTTAAAAATACAAAGGTAATATTTACAATTCATAACCTAAAATATCAAGGTAAATTTCCGTATGAAGTTTTGAGAGATAATCTTGGACTAAGTGATTCATACTATGTTTATGATAAACTAGAACACTTTGGTTCTGTTAACTTCATGAAGGCGGGTATAAATTACGCGGACTATATAACTACGGTGAGTAAAACCTATGCAAAGGAAATTCAATATGATTATTTTGCTGAAGGTTTACATTCCATACTTCAACACAGATCTCATTTAATAAGAGGAATTGTGAACGGAATAGATTATGACTATTACAATCCTGAAACTGACGAAGACATATTTGTTAATTATAGTTCGAGTAAAATAGAAAAAAAATATGATAATAAAAAACAACTACAAAAAGAACTATCACTAAATGAGGATTTAAAAACACCTATTATATCTATGGTTTCAAGACTTGTATCCAATAAAGGGTTTGATTTAGTTTCTTTTATATTTGATGAACTTATGGAAGAAAATATTCAGTTTGTACTCCTCGGTAGTGGAGAAAGAGAAATAGAAGATAGATTCTTAGGTTTTGCAAGAAAATATAGAGGTAGAGTAAGTGTTCAGTCTTGCTTCAGTGATAGTTTAGCTAAAAAAATATATGCAGCTTCGGACATATTCCTTATGCCTTCAAGATTTGAGCCTTGTGGACTTGGTCAGCTTATAGCAATGAGGTACGGAACAGTTCCGGTAATAAGAAAAACTGGCGGACTTGCTGACACTGTAGAACCGTACAATAAATATACTGGCGAAGGAGAAGGCTTTGCTTTCCAAAACTATAATGCTCATGAATTGCTCTTTTCTACAAAAGCAGCACTCGCCTTATATTCAGAAAAAGAAAAGTGGAATAAAGTAGTAAAACAAGCGATGAATAGAGATAATAGTTGGAATAATTCTGCCAGAGAATATGAAAAACTATATACTGAGGTTATGGGTGGAAAAATTGAGTAATATATATGATGTAAAGCTTGGTGCTTTTAGAGAAAATTCAAAGACGTGTTTTAGGGTTTTTGCTCCGAATAGAGAAGAAATAGATCTTGTCATATTTAATGAAAATGGCGCAGACACCTTTGATATGAAAAAAGAAAAAATGGGGACATTTTATATAGAGTTAGAATCTGATTTAGAAGGAAGAGAATATGCCTATATGTCAGATGAATATGTAGTAATTGATCCATATGTAAAAAAATTAAATAAAGATAAAACGAGAGGAGTTGTTTTATTCCCAAAGGGAAATACTTATAATAAGCTAGATATAGATCCGGATACCGCGGTTATATATGAAACTCATGTCAAGGACTTTACTATGGATAAATCGGTTCCGTTTAGTAAAACTCCTTTTAAGGCTATGGCTGAGAGCTTCAACGTTGATGGAGTGGAAGTAGGTCTCAATCACATAAAAGAACTGGGTGCAAACTATGTACATTTACTCCCAATTCAGGATATAGCTAGTATAAAAGATGATACTTATAACTGGGGTTATGATCCGGAGTTTTATTTTGCACTTGAGAATTCTTACGGAAGTCCCGAAGATTTCAGGGAAATGGTAGAAAAATTCCATGAAAAAGGAATCGGGGTGGTAATGGATGTGGTATACAACCATACTTATAGGAATGGAAGTAGTGTCTTTGAAAAGCTTGCTCCTGGTAATTATTATAGGATGAATGAAAACGGATTTTCTAATGGCTCAGGAGTAGGCAGCGAACTTGATACTTCAAAAGATATAGTTAGGAAGCTCATTGTAGAGAGTCTTGAATATATGCTGGATGAATACAATGTTGACGGTTTTAGGTTCGATTTACTAGGGCTTATGGATAAAGAGACTACTTATTATGTGTTTGATATACTAAAGAAAAAAAAGCCGAATATTCTTCTCTATGGTGAACCTTGGACGGGAGGACCTACTATACTAAGTCAGGATGAGATGACTTTAAAAGGAACGAATAGAGGCAAAGGATTCGCTCTTTTTAATGATACTTATAGAGACGCACTTAGAGGGGATAATAATCCGAATAGTATAGGTTATATATCCAATGAAATAATTTGTAGAACTGGAATGATATCAGGAATAGCAGGAAGTATAGATTTTAGTGATGATATAAAGGGTCCTTTTGAAAATCCAGGTGAGAGTATAAATTATTTTTCTTGCCACGATAATTTTATACTAAGAGATAAGCTTGTTTCATCTGGAACTCCTGAAGAATTAGTTGATAGGAGAACTAGGCTTGCCTTTTCGATACTCGCACTTTCATTTGGAAAAATGTTTATACAGTCTGGTACTGAAATGGGAAGAACTAAAAACATGTGTGAGAATTCATATAATGCAGGATATGAAATTAACTGTCTTTTCTGGAATTTGAAGAAAGAAAATTTAGATCTTTTTGAGTATGTTAAGAAACTGATATCTTTTAGAAGAGAGCTTAAATTAGATAAATTTAGTTCGGAAGACATTCGAAAAAAACTATTATTCTATATAAATGATAGAATTATATCATATAAATTAGAAACCGATATGGGTAATTATTATGTTGGCATCAATCCTACTCCAGAAAGTGTTGAGTCACCTTTTGCTGAGATAGATGCTGAGATTATAATAGAAAATTCAATATTTACAACTGGTAAGTACCATTCTGGTTCGATAATGCCGGAATCGGTAATAGTTGTAAGAGAAAAATAGGAGGAAATATGGCAACACATTATCATATTGAGGCACCAGAAGGAATGATAGCAGATTTAGTACTTTTACCGGGAGATCCGATGAGAGCTAAGTTTATAGCTGAGAACTTTTTTGAAAACCCTGTTTGTCACAATGAAGTAAGAGGGATGTTAGGTTACACAGGTACTTATAAAGGAAAAAAAGTTTCTGTTCAGGGAACAGGGATGGGAATGCCTTCAATAGGTATATATGCACATGAGCTTATAAATGTATATGGAGCTAAGAAACTTGTAAGAGTTGGAAGTTGTGGAAGTTTAAAAGATGAGGTAAAACTTAGAGATATCATTATAGCAATGAGTGCTTCTTCTAACTCAAATATGATTCAGAGAAGATTCTTTGGTCATAGTTATGCTCCTACATCAAGCTACGAACTCGTTAAAAAGGCGGTAGAAACTGCAGAAAAAATAGGTGCAAGTTATCATGTTGGATCTCTTTTAAGTAATGATCATTTTTATGATGATACAAAAGAAGATATCTTTAGATGGGCAGAGTATGGAGTACTAGGCGTTGAAATGGAGGCAGCTGAACTTCTTACTGTGGCTGCTAAGTTTAATGCAAAGGCACTTGCAATATGTACTGTATCTGATTCTCTTACTACTGGAGAGGTTACTACTTCAAAAGAAAGGCAAGAGACTTTCACAGATATGATGAAAATTGCTTTAGAACTCTAAACCTTTTTGTAATAATAGTTGTATTAAATTGTATCCTTTTTTAGTTTTATATATTATTGTGTAGAGGAGGATTTATGCAAGATATAAACTATGAAGTTGAGCAGGAGTTTGGAGTTATAAGTGAGTCAAAAAATGGCTGGACTAAGGAAGTAAATTTGGTAAAGTTTAATGATATGGCTCCAAAGTACGACATTCGGGATTGGAATCCCGATAAGACTAAAATGTCTAAAGGTATAAGACTTACAGAGGATGAACTTGTAAGGCTTAGAGATATACTAAATGAGATTTTAGGAGAATAGTCTAGATATCTAGACTATTTTTTTACAGTTATTGTAAACCTGACAAAAAAATAAGTTGACAATAACTGGTATTTTTTATAATATATCCTAGGAGGAAATATGGATATTAGATCTAAAGTACTTGATACTCTTTATTCTAAAAAGGGAAGTTTTGTTTCGGGTGAAGATATAGCAAGGACATGTGATTGTTCTAGAGCCAATATATCAAAGGTGATTTCATCCCTGAGAAAAGATGGATATGTAATAGATTCTCAGACAAAATTAGGCTACAGAATGAATAACTTAAATGATAAGCTTTGTGAACAAGGGGTTAATTACTATCTACCTAGGTCACTCCATTATGATGTTGATTACTTTGATGAAATAGATTCCACAAATACTTATATGAAGAAAATAGCTTTGGAGGGCATTAGAGGTAGAAAAATAGTAGCGAGTTCTTATCAGACATCAGGAAGAGGAAGAAGGGGAAAAAGCTTTTTATCGCCAAAGGGAACTGGACTTTATTTTAGTATTTTGTTGGGGGATAAATTAGAATACATAGATTCTAAAATGATAACAGTACTATTTGCACTATGTGTAAGTGAAACTCTTGATGAACTCAGCGGCAAAAAAACTGGAATTAAATGGGTTAATGATATCTATTTAAATGAAAAGAAGGTCTGTGGAATACTAAGTGAAGCTTCATTTGACATAGAGAGCGGTGGACTTGAATGGATAGTAGTAGGTATTGGAATAAATGTCTACTTACCCAAGAAAGGTTTTGATCCTAGTATAGAAAATCTAGCAGGATATATATTTGAACACCCAGAGCATGATGTATTCAATAAAATTATTTCCAGTGTTGTTTCTAGGTATCATGATTATAGAGAGAATTTAAGTACAGCTGAAATAGTTGACAGATATATTTCCAAGTCTATTTTAAAAGACAAGAAAGTAAAAATATTACAAAATAAGGAGGAGTACGATGCAACTGTAGAGGGTATTGATAGAAACTGCAATCTTATTGTAGTAAGAGATAATGGAAAAAAAGAAATTCTATCCTCTGGAGAAGTTAGCATTAAACTGTGAAAATCATGAGTAAATTAACGGTTAAAGACATTACAAAAATAGCTCTTTTTACTGCACTTATAGCTGTAGGAGCATTTATTAAAATTCAAATTTTTACTGTACCATACACATTACAAATTTTATTTGTACTTTTAAGTGGGCAGGTACTTGGAGCGAGAAACGGAGCACTGAGCGTTATCCTATATATCGCGTTAGGTCTTATAGGAATCCCTATATTTGCCCAGGGCGGTGGTATAGGTTACGTACTAAATCCAACTTTTGGATATATAATAGGATTTATTTTTGCCTCTCTATTTATCGGTAAATTTGCAAGTCCAGATAAAAAGGTTCCAATTGCAAAAAAAATAGGAATAAACATAATCGGCATACTTATCGTATATTTAATTGGAGTGCCTTATCTATTTGCAATTTTATCACTTGTAATAGGTAAAGCGGTAACTGTTAATTATGTGCTGTGGTACGGATGCGCATTATTTCTTCCTAGCGATTTATTCCATTCAGTGTTTAGTGCGTTTTTATCAGATAAACTTAATAAAGTTATATAGTTCTGTCATTAGTTTAAAGGGGCCTTTTAGAGGTCCTTTTTAAATTTCTATCAAATTGTATTGCAATAATTACTATGTTAAAATAACGATTGAGGAAATTATGAGAAAAAATGATTTAGTTGTTATTTTTATTATATTAGTTATTGCGTTGTTTACTTATGGAGTGTTTTATTTTCTAAGTGGTAGTGATGCTGAGTATGTAGTTGTAAAAGTGGATGGAGAAGAAATATTTAATCATCCTTTAAATGAAGATATAGAGAAAAAAATACTCACTGAATACGGTGAGAATATTTTAGTTGTAAAAGATAAAAAGGTTTACATTAGGAGTGCCGATTGTCCAAACAAAATATGTGTAAATCACAGAGCTGTTTCAAAACCATTTGAGTCAATAGTTTGTATACCGAATAAACTGGTAGTTGAGATTAGAAGTGATGATGGTAGACAAGGAGTTGATATAATTGCAGAGTAGTACGAAAAAACTTACAACTACAGCTATATTGATAGCTGTCTCAATGATACTCAGCTATTTAGAAATGCTACTTCCTATTTCATATGGTTTTCCAGGAGTGAAACTTGGTTTAGCTAATTTGGTCATTGTTGTATCGATTTATATGTACGGACCGATTAACGCTTTAATAATATCCATTTTGAGGGTTATTTTAATGAGCATTACATTCGGGAATATGACCATACTAATGTACAGCTTGGTAGGTGCGCTCTTTGGAATATCATTTATGATCATTTCGAAGAGAGTTTTAAGTTTGTCCATTATAGGAGTTAGTATAGTTGGCGGGGTGTTTCACAATGTGGGACAATTACTCGTAGCTATGCTTTTTATTAGCAATTTTAAAATATTGTACTATCTACCTATTCTGTTAATATTTGGACTTGTTTCAGGTTTTATAATAGGACTTTTATCAAAATTGGTATATGCTAGATTAAGGTGATTCTATGAAGAAAAAATTACTATTACTATTACTTATTTCTACGTTATTCATAAATTCTTGCAGTAAAAATATTTATAAGGGGCAGTTCTTTGATCTCTTTGATACTTTTTGTGAGGTAATATTTTATTCAACCAGTGAGGAACAGTTTACTGAACATGCATTAGAGCTACAAGCAGAGTTCGAAGAGTATTCCATGCTCTATGATATATATAAAGACTACGAAGGTTTAAATAATCTAAAGACAGTGAACGATAATGCAGGTATAAAGCCTGTAAAAGTAGATAAAAAAATAATAGATTTACTTAACTACTCTAAGAAAATGTATAAAAAAACTGATGGGAATGTAAATATTGCTTTTGGTTCAGTGCTTAAAATATGGCATAAGTATAGAGAGGAAGCGGAAAGGATTCCAACAATTGAAGAATTAAAAATAGCAAATGAACATACAAATATAGACGACATAATTATCAATGAAGCCGAATCCACAGTTTTTTTGAGAGATCCTGAAATGAGCATAGATGTAGGTTCAATTGGAAAGGGATTTGCTGTTGAAGAAGTTTCAAAGCTAATAGAATCAAAGGAACGAGATAATATTCTTATCAGCATAGGTGGAAATGTTAAGTCTATCGGTCCAAAGTTATCTGGAAAGCCGTGGAGTGTGGGAATTCAAAATCCTGATACTGATTCGGAGAAACCTTATATTCTAAGAGTAATGTTAGATGACATGTCTCTTGTAACAAGTGGAGACTATCAAAGATTTTATATGTATGAAGGCAAGAAGTACCACCATATAGTAAATAAAGATACGCTAATGCCTTCAGATAAATTTGTAAGTGTTTCTGTTCTTGCTTCAGATTCTGCACTTTCTGACGCACTTACTACAGCTCTTTTTAATATGGATTTTGAAGAAGGTAGCAATCTAGTTGAGTCCATGGAAGGTGTTGAAGCTGTATGGATAAAAAAGGATAAAGAAATTATTTTTTCTAGTGGTTTTGAAGAGTATGTAATTAAGGAGTAACACAAAATTTACATTACCTCTTTTTCTATTTGTAAGTTATAAATCATTACATAGTCTTCTTCGTTTTCTTTAATTACTTCGTATCCCAGTTTTTTATACATTTTTGAAGCATAATTCGATTTTTGAACAGAAAGAGAAGTTTGTTTGTAACCTTTACTTTTAAGATGTTGTAACATTACTTTCATCATTTTTGTTCCAATTCCTTTATTTCTATATCCATTACACACTGATATAGAGAGGGAAGGAGTAAAATCATCAACATATCCAAAATCTTTCATTATACGAGTCCAGACAGCTCCTATTAATTTTCCGTTCACTTCTGCAACAAATGCAATATCGTCTTTTTTTCTGCCGAATTCAGATACATATATTTGTAATTCTGGTAATTTTATAATTTCTCTTGGAGGTTTCTTTCCTCCCTTTGGTATGAAGATTGCTTGGTATAAAAATTCCTCCAGGAGAGATATTTCAGATTTTTTAATTGGTCTAATCACATAGTTCATAAGTCACTCCTATGATACTTTTCTAGTCTTTCTTAAAAATTTCTACTTTATAGACTTCTCCCAATTCTGTGGGAGATGACATTTCTGGATTTTCAGTTTTTATTGCTCCATCAAACCATACTTTTACTGTTTTACCTATGAGTTCTTCTGGTGAGATTTCATTCCCGTTTTCTAAAATTGCCAAATTTTCAATATTGATAGAAATTGGTTTTATCATATTTTCCCTTTGGTTATCGAAAATCCATCTAAAATTTTTGGGCAAATAGTTTACATTCACTAGTAAACTATTATCTGATGCTTCACTCACCTCTGCCAAAAAATTGGCTACGGTATCTGGAATTCCAGCTTCACTTATTGTTACATCTTGAAAAATTATCCACTTGCGATTTATGTTTACGATAACATGTGATTCATAAAGTAGTTGATAGGGATATCCTTCACCAAAATTAGATTCTTTATCCTTTTTAGGAGTTTCTGTTTCACTAACAGAAGTTAAAATTTCACCGTCAGCGGTTCCACATTCAACACAACTATCAACGTAGCCTGTGTCCCTATATAATTTTCCGTTTACCATAATCATTCGATCAGAATTTTCGGCTTCGGAATTTGTTTCTTCCGAAATACCATTATTCTTCTCTTTATCACAGGATACAGCTAAAGAAAAAGATAGAAGCATTACCATTATAAGTAGGAAAAATTTTGAATTAATTTTCATTTTATTTACCTCCAGAACGTTTATTTTGTTTAATTATATTTTAATTATATTACTTTACTACCCCTTATTGAAGAAATATTTGATTATTTAAATCAATTATTTTTACTGAAATATAGACAAAGCAACATCTTTTTGTTATACTTACTTTTAGTTTATATTATTATGGGGGAGATTTATGAAAAGATTTAAATTGGATGCAGAAGTCAGAGATAAGGGTATTTCTGCAAAGCACCTTAAAAGTGAAGGATTTATTCCTGCTATAGTATATGGTGCTCATATAGATGCGATTAGCGTGAAGATTCCAAAAAGAGAAGTTGAAAAGTTCATTAGAACACATCACGTTGGTTCTAGTCTTGACGTCGAAGTTGGTGGAGAATCTCATTTTGTTCTACTTAAAGATATTCAGCTAGACGTTATAAAGAGAGATGTTATCCATCTTGATTTCCAAGCTCTTAAAGCGGGAGAAAAGGTTAGGGTTAATGTTCCTATATACTTACAAGGTAGAGATGACCTTAAGAACATCATTGTTCAAGAACTTCTGAGTGAAATTGAAATTTCAGTTTTACCTAAATATCTTATCGATTCAATAGAAGTTGATGTTTCAAATGTGAAAGTAGGCGATCAACTTACTGTTGCTGAATTAGAAGTCAATAACAATGAAAATATTGAAATTCTTTCCAATCCTGAGCAACTCATATTTACAGCTGTAGAACCTTCAGTTTATGAAGAAGAAGTTGAGGAAGAGGATGAAGAAGGAGAAGTTGAAGAAGAAGAAAAAGAAGAAGTTACTGAAGAGTAACTTCTTCTTTTATGTTTTGTTTAAAATTCTCTCACAAACTAAATTATTTATGATATAATGAATCCAAGATGTAATAATACATTATTTTAGAATAAAAAGGGGGAAAAATGTAATGGATCAATTAAAAGCTACATTTTCAGAAATTATATCTTATATTCCAGATTTTTTAAAAGGAATTTTGTTAGCGCTACTTACTTGGATAGTAGCATCAGTTGTTAGAAATATTTTTGTTAAGGGGAGCAAAAAATTAAATCTTCCTAAGTTTATGATGAAGTCAAAAGTTGCTTCAGATGAAGACAAGGCTAATAATATTATTAAGTCAATAGGAAATTTAATATTCTTTTTAATAATTTTATTTATGGTTCCAACTATTCTTAATGCACTAAATATTAATGGTTTGTCTGAACCTTTCACTAATATGACAAACGGATTCTTTAATTATATCCCTAATATTATAGGTGCTGCAATAATTCTATTTATCGGTCTTCTTTTGGCTAAAGTTGCTAAAAGCATAGTTACTAGCCTTTCAGAAGGATTTGGAATTGATAATTTTGCTAAGAGATTCAATGTTCAGAATGTTCAATTTTCGAAACTTTTAGGTAGTATAGTATATGCTATTATTATAATTCCAGCTGCTATAGCTGCTCTTGAAGCTTTAAAGATTAGCTCAATTTCTGAGCCTTCAGTTATGATGTTAAGTACTATATTGAATATGATTCCAAACATTATTGCTGCTATTATTATTATGATTATAGGTGTGATAATTGGAAAATTTGTATATACTTTACTTTTGGGTATATTAGCTAGCACAGGGATGGATTCTTGGGTTAAGAAGAATGCTGTACAAGAGAATGAGAATGGATATTTTGAGTTATCATCTATCATATCAAAAGTAGTTAAATATGTGATTGTTTTATTATTTGCTGTTGAAGCTCTACAGGTGCTAAATTTAGCCGTACTTACAAATGTAGGTTCTGTGGTTATAGGATATCTTCCACAATTAATCGGAGCTGCAGTATTAATGATAGTTGGTTATCTAGGAGCAAATTTTATTGGAAGTTTACTAGAAAAAGGAACTTCTTCAAAGTTTATTGTTTTCGCAGTGAAAGCTATTATATACGTACTGGTAGCATTTATGGTTGTTAGTCAATTAGGTCTTGCTACAAGTATTATTGAGATGGCATTTACACTTTCACTCGGCGCTGTAGCTCTAGCATTTGTGATAGCATTTGGCCTTGGTGGAAAAGACTTTGCTAAGGAAAGACTAGATAAGCTCTCAAAAAAATTAGATGAGTAAGATATTTTGATTTTAATCCCTCATTCTTTTTGAGGGATTATTTTTTTAGGTTAGGAGGTAAGATGAAACTAGTTTCTTGGAACGTGAATGGACTGAGAGCTGTTATAAGAAAGGAATTTGCAAATCAGGTCAGTGAGATAAATCCAGATATTTTGTGTCTTCAGGAAATAAAGTCGCTTGAAGAACAAGTTGATTTTGATTTTGGGGATTATTATGTATATTGGAATAGTGCTGAGAGAAAGGGGTATTCCGGAACTCTCACTATGACAAAAAATAAGCCGTTAAATGTTACCACTGGCATTGGTGATGATAGGTTTGACAGTGAAGGCCGTGTACTTACATTAGAATTTGACAGTTATTTTTTGGTAAATGTATATACGCCAAACGCTAAAGCAAAACTTGAAAGACTTGATGAAAGAATGGAATTTGAGGATTTATTAAGATCTTATTTGAATGAGCTTAAAAAAGATAAGTCTGTCGTTCTATGTGGTGATTTGAATGTTGCTCATGAAGAGATTGATCTTGCTAATCCGAAGTCAAATAGAGGTAAGACTGGCTTCACTGATGAAGAAAGAGGTAAATTTACTGAACTACTTAACAGTAATTTTACCGATACTTTTAGACATTTTTACCCGGATAAGAAAGATTCGTATACATGGTGGAGTTATAAAACTAGAGCTAGGAGTAGAAATGTAGGCTGGAGAATTGACTACTTTGTTGTTTCGAATGATATGGTAGACAAAATAAAAGGAGCGGAAATACTTTCTGATATAATGGGAAGTGACCATTGTCCAGTTGTACTATATATATGATATGAAAAAGATTTTTTTGTTTTTATTTTTGGTTTTACTAGCAGTATCTTGTAGTAAAAAAATAGATTATGAAAAATTAGCACTTGATAAAACCGATACGTATGTCGAGAGCATAAATAATAAAGACTTTGATTTACATAAAAAACTTTTTGATAATCCTGATATAAAGTGGGATAATTATAGAAGAGATTTTTTTGACAAAATAGAAAAAGTCGAAGTATTAGATATGAATGTCGTTCACAATGACATACTTCTAGTCATCGTTGAGCTTAAATTTAAAGTGATTTATAATGATAAGAAAACTAGTGATTTCACTAGATACTTTGGTTATTATAAAGAAGAAGATATGAAACTTAAGGAAATACTGAATAAACTTATAAAGTGATGGTATTAGAAGATGAATAAACTTTTAATTAGTGATTTAGATGGTACTCTTATAGAAGGTGGAAAATTTTTCACCAAAGAGGTAATAGAGGCTGTAGAAAGATGGAAGGCAGCAGGGAATTATTTTTTTATTGCAACTGGTAGACTCATAAGTTCAGCTAGGTATTATGCTGATGAGATTGGTTGTTCTGATTATGTAGTTTCGTGTTCTGGAGCTTGTGTATATAACGAGGATAAGCTTGTACTAAGTGAAGAGATAGATTTAGAAATTCCTAGAAAACTTTGGAAAATTTGTGGTGATTTAGGGCTCTATACTCAGATATATTCTGGCAGGAAAATCTATGCGAATAGACATTCAGAGTTCACAAAATACTATGAAGAATCCTGCAGAAAATTGCCTGAAAAATATAAAATTCCGATAGAGATTTTACCTGAAATTCCAGATGACTTTGATGAACCCGTTCATAAATCTAGTTTTATCTTTAAAAGTCAGGAAGAAAAAAGAGAGGTTATATCTTCAATAAGTGATTTTGAAAATGTGAATAAGTTTGAATCATTATCAGCTCTGTTGGATATAATAAGCTGTAAATCTAACAAAGGAAAGGCTGGTCTTTGGATAAAAGAGCGTCTTGGAGCTGAAGAGCTATTTTGTATTGGAGATAATGAAAATGATATAGATATGATTAAATACGCTGATATTGGAGCGGCTATGGGTAACGCTGCATATAAAGTTAAAAAGCACGCAGACTTCATAGCACCCGATATAAGTGATAATGGATTGATTAATTTTATAGATTATCTTTTGGAGAGAGAGTAATGATAGGATTTAAGGATACATATGAATTTTATAAGAGAGCAATTAGAAAAACTTTTATAATTGTTCTATTCGCTTTTGCGTTTGTGATTATTGCTTCTACTATATTTTTTATAATAGCCCCTAATTATTCTCAAGAGTTAATTCAGTACTTTTTGCAAAACGCGAAAATTTTTGACTCTCAGGGGAATATAAGTGTAATCAAACTTATACTAAATAATATAAAGGCAAGTTTAGTTGCTGTACTGCTTGGAATTATACCATTTTTGTGTTTATCATCTTTGTCTATTATTGCAAATGCAGTAATTGTAGGAGCTGTTCTTGCGCTACAGGGTTCTTTTGAGAGGGGATTATTGGTTTTTATTTTGGGAATACTTCCACATGGTGTATTTGAGCTAACTGCTTTTATGATAAGTATTTCTATAGGTATAAGGATTTCTCTACTTCTGGGTGATAAGATCAGAGGTAAAGATGTTCAATTAAAAGAAATGCTTTTAGGCTATACAAATGTTTTTGTTCTTTTTGTAGTTCCGCTTTTAATTTTTAGTGGATTTATAGAGGTTTATATAACACCCATACTTATGAGGCTTTTATGAAAAAGAAGAGTTTGTTATCAGTTATCTTTATCGTTGTTTTAGTTGCTGTCAATTTTTTGTTGAATAAAGGCGATTCTGATAGGATAAAGGTTAAGTCTTTATACGTTATAGATGGAGATACCATTAAAATACTGATAAATGGAGAAAAGAAAACGGTTAGAATAATAGGGATGGATGCTCCGGAATATAATCATCCAGATAGAAGTAGAATTACTGAAGAGGGCAAAGATGCTAGAAAGATACTCATCAATAAAATTCCTGAAAATGCCTACGTTGAAATAGAATATGATGAGGACAGAAAAGACAAATATGGAAGGATCTTGGCTCACGTTTATTATGAAGATTATCTCGTATCTAAGTGGATGATTGAGAGAGGCTATGCGAAAAGAGTCTATGTCGCTCCTAATGCAAAATACCAGGATATATTAAGGGAAGCCGAAAGACATGCAAAAGATAATCAATTAGGCTATTGGACAAGTCTGTGGAGTGATGATGAGTAAGCTAGATTATATTTTGAGTAAAAAGCCTTACAAAATAGTTCTCAGCAAACCCTCTAAAGGTAGTAAATATGTAAAAATCACAGTTGACTATATCAAAGGAAGGTATTTATTTGATATTTATGAGAGTAAGAAAGTATTAAATAAATGGATAGATAAAGGAGATTTTTTCTCAGAAGTAGAAGGATTTATGAAAGACTTTAGCCAACTGAATGCATGGTCAGATGGTTTTGAATATAGTCTAAAGAAGACAAAGAAGGGAAAGTTGTTATTTTTTGAAAAGAAAACTCTTAATTCTCCTACTAAGAGAAAATCACATAATAGAAAAAAGAAATACATATTTGAAGAAGGTGTATTTGTAAAACCTCTTCACGATATGGGAATTATGAAGCTTGACGGCAGTATCGTAAAATCAAAGTATAATAAGTTCAAGCAGATAAATAGATATCTTGAAATAATAAATGATCTTATAAAAAAAGATGATCTAGATTCTATTAATATCTTGGAATTTGCCTGTGGCAAATCATATTTGAGTTTTGTGCTGTATTATTATTTAAAAGAGATTAAGGGTTTAAACGTTAAAATAACAGGTGTAGATTTGAACAAAGACACGATAGACTTCTGTAATAATCTAGTTCAAAGATACGGGTATAAACATATGAATTTTGTTTGTGGAGATATCAATACGCACACTATAGCTGATGATACAGATATGATAATATCTCTTCATGCATGCGATGTTGCTACTGATATAGTTCTTTACAGTGCTGTAAAAAAAGATATAAAGTACGTCTTTTCTGCTCCATGTTGTCAACATGAAGTCTTTAAAACAATAGATACTAAAGAATTTGATCTTATAGGTGGGTATTCTATAGTAGAGGAGAGATTATCCGCGCTTATTACTGACAATATGCGTGCTGATATACTAAAAGCATGTGGTTATAAAGTACAGATAATGGAATTTGTAAATATTACACACACTCCAAAAAACCTACTTATTAGGGCAATAAGAAATAAAAAGAATATAGACTTTAAGAGAATAGAAGAGATAGAGAACACAGCAAAAAAATATAATATAAGACATTCTCTTATAGAGATGATAAAGAGTTTAAATAGTTGACACCAGTAATTATAGGTGTTAGTATTTATGGTCTTAAGAGGTTGATATGCAGATTGTAAATAAAAAAGCTTACCATGAATATGAGATTATAGATGAGTACGAGGCTGGTATCGTTCTAATAGGTTCAGAGATAAAGTCTATAAGAAATGGCAAGGTTAATATTAAAGAATCATATATAGAGATTAGAGACTATGAAGCTTTTATTGAAGGAATGCATATATCACCTTTTGAAAATGATGCACTTAGAAGAAATGATCCTTATAGGAGGAGAAAACTTCTGCTTTCAAAGCGGGAAATAGTAAAATTATATTCAAAAGTTAAGACGGAAGGTTTTACAATAGTACCACTTAAGGTATATATAAATAGTAGGGGATATGCCAAAATAAAGATAGCCCTTGCTAAAGGTAAAAAAATATACGATAAAAGGCAAGCACAAAAAGAAAAAGATGATAAGAGAAAGATAGATAGATATCTAAAAAATTATTAATATGGGGATGAAAAGGTTTCGACAGAGATAATATCTTGAGAGAAGCGGGTCGTGTTTTTGTCTTGGGGTACACGTTAAAGAACTGGG
>PDWI01002079.1_pt1 | contig 30796 bp, 27 predicted proteins | sample 1430891 | NCBI WGS metagenome assembly PDWI01 (sample SAMN01162508, study PRJNA174530) | Oral metagenome, whole genome shotgun sequencing project. | biome: Marine environment; feature: Marine mammal; material: Swab sample of the gingival sulcus; isolation source: swab sample of gingival sulcus... | reverse complement strand
TTTTTTCTTTTTGGTATTCTTTCATTTTTGTTGAACTAAAATTTACCAAATTCGCAATATCTTCTATTCTAGAATCATAGAACCGAGCTATTTCTATGTCGTTTAAAGAACCTACTGAAATAGTTCTAGTCTTTTTCAAAAAATTAGGATCCGGATGTTTTTTAAAAAACTCTTTTTTTAATTGACTGTTTCTAGAAGTAAAGACAAATCTTAAGGGTAATTGCTTTAATAACTCATCCTTTAAAATTTCCATACATAAGCTAACAGTACCCTCATCTATCCAATGAGCATCTTCAAAAACAAAAATACACTCATCCTTTTTACAGATAGAAAGTAAGATAATTTTATAATACCTAAACAGTTCAGAAATATTTTTAATAGTGTAGTTTCTTCCTGTTTTCTTAAGACCTAAAAGGGGGGCAATATACTCTTTTGCTTCAATAATATCTTTCTTATAAAAAATTTTATCTTTGATTGGAATTAAAGAATTTAACCCCTCAGCTAAATTTTTAGCATTTTCTCTATTTTTATTCTCTACCGAAATATTAAAATATTCTTTTAGAAAACCATTGATGGGTGATAATAAGGAACTGTCTTTTTCTCTTGAAAAAAAACAATATTTCTTGAATTTTTTATTTAAATTAAAAAATTGATTAAGAAGGTTTGTTTTTCCAATTCCCGCCTCTCCTTCAATAAAAAGAACTTTAAAATTATCCTGTAGATATTTTGCAATCATTTCTAATTCTTTACTTCTACCGATAAAATCATTATTAAACTTTTTCATACAACTTTTTCCCTAAAATTTTAACATTCGCAAATAACTAATAAAAAAACACCTTGTCAAGATTTTTTTACGAAATAAAAAAAGAACTTAAGTAGCTATTTTTCTCTCCTAAAAGCAATTTGAACAATCAACCTGCTAACATAAAGTAAAAATTATTAAGACTTGATCATAAAAGATCATTTTTATCTAGATTTTTAATTAAAAATTATTATCTTTTAGTAACTTCTAAAATTTTAGGAGTCAAACTGCTAAATTTAATATTGCAAATTATAAAATGAGGAAGAAAAATGAATCAAAAAGAATTTAAAAATTATCCAAAGGCTGAAAAAAAGCCTCTTGAGATGGAAAATTTTGGCATCAAAAGAGTTGATAATTATTTTTGGCTTAAAGATAAAAAGAACCAAGATGTTCTTGAATACATCAACAAAGAAAATGCCTATACTGAAGAAGTCATGGCTTCAACCAAAGATTTACAGCAAAAAATTTACGATGAAATTGTGGGCAGAATGAAAGAAGATGACGAAAGTTACCCTTATTTAAATAATGGTTATTACTACTATAGAAGATCCATCAAAGGAAAACAATATCCGCTCTATCTCCGTAAAGAAGGCTCTTTAGCTGCTAAAGAAGAAATTGTTTTTGACTGTAACCAAATGGCAGATGGTAAAAATGCTTTTATTTTTGAAGACTACGAGATAAGTCCTGACAATAGCAAAGCTCTTTACCTCTACAATGAAACAGGATCTTTTGCAGAATATACGCTGAAAATAAGAGATTTAAAAACAGGCAAGGATCTTGATTTTGCGATTGAGGGAGTTGCTTCTATGGCTTGGGCAAGTGATAGTAATACTATTATTTATAGTGAAATTGACTCTGCTCTTCGCTCTGCTAAAGTTTATAGAACAACCATAACAAACAATAATCCGGTTTTGGTTTATGAAGAAGAAGATGAAAGATTTAGGCTTGGAGTATATTCTGAATCTTCTAAACAATTTATTATGCTAAATTCTTCTAGTTTTACAACTTCAGAAATATTCTATATTCCTTTTGATAAGCCAACTGAAGGAATAAAATCTTTTCTTCCTCGAGAAAAAGATGTTGAGTATTCTGTTTACCCACATCAAGATAAACTCTTTATTCGCTACAAAGATAAAGAAAATTTAAATGGTAAAATTTACACTTGCGACCTTAATTCTGCTAGCGATAAATCTTCTTGGCAAGAATTTTATCCCCACTCTGCAGATGCTTTAATTGAAGATCTTTTAGTTCATAAAGATTTTGTAGCTTTAGAACTTCGTAAAAATGGACTAATAAATCTGCATATTATCAATTTAAATGATAATAGTACTCAAGATATTGACTTCCCTGAACCGGTTTATAAGGCTTCATCTGTTTATAGCCATGAGTATGAAACTGATAAAATTAGATATACTTACACCTCTTTGAACCGCCCATCAACTCTTTTTGAATATAATCTAATAACTAAAGAAACTCAGAAATTAAAAGAGCAAGAAATCCCTTCCGGCTTCAATCCTGATGATTATCAAGTTGAAAGACTTTGGGCAACTGCTCCGGACGGGGTCAAAGTTCCAATGGCAATAGTTTATAAAAAAGGACTTAAAAAAGACGGCTCCAATCCGGCTCTATTATATTCTTATGGAAGTTATGGTTATAGCACTGATGCTTATTTCCGTAGTAGCTTTTATAGCTTAATTGATAGAGGATTCATTTTTGGAATAGCTCAAATTCGTGGTGGTAGTGATCTGGGAGAGCAATGGTATGAAGATGGAAAATTACTCAAAAAGAAAAATACTTTCACAGATTTTATTAGCTGTTCAGAATATTTGATCAAAGAAAAATACACATCTCCTAAAAAACTTACAATTGAAGGTGGTAGTGCGGGAGGTCTTTTAATGGGAGCAGTCCTAAATATGAGACCTGATCTTTACAAAGCTGCAATTGCGGCAGTTCCTTTTGTGGATGTTGTTAATACTATGCTAGACGACACTTTACCTCTAACTGTAGGAGAATATGAGCAATGGGGAAATCCAAATGAAGAAGAATATTTTAAATACATGCTTTCCTATTCTCCATATGATAATATTGAGAAAAAAGAATATCCTAATATTTTAGTTACAGGAGGTCTTAATGATTCTCAAGTTTTATTTCACGAACCAACTAAGTATATTGCTAAATTAAGAGAATATAAAACAGATGATAATATTCTAATACTACACATGGATATGGATTCCGGACATGGCGGAGCAACAGGTCGTTATGATGGCATTAAAGATGTAGCTTTTGAGCAAGCTTTTCTTATTAAAGCGGTTGAGGAGTAGTAAATATTTCTGAATATAATCTTTTAAAAAACTATTAAATAGAGTATCAAAGAAAACCCAAGAGAAAATTTTATAAAAAATGAATTTCTTGGGTTTTTGTTTTAAAAATAAGAATAAAAAAATATCTTGAAAATTTAAATATTTATTATTATACTTTTATTGTTATATTTATATTTTATTTTATGGAATAAAAATTTAAATAATACGAAAATAACAAATTGTTTAATTTATATTATGGAGAAAAAATGGATAAGAATAAAATCAGAAAAATGGGATTTGCCTCTAAACAAATTCACGCCGGTGTTGAGGGCAATAAATATGGAGCATTAGCAACTCCTATTTACCAAACTTCAACTTTTACTTTTGAATCAGCAGAGCAAGGTGGAAGAAGATTTGCCCTAGAAGAAGAAGGTTATATTTATACTAGACTTGGAAATCCTACTACTACAGTTGTTGAAGAAAAGCTTGCTGTTCTAGAAGGTGCTGAAGCGTGTATGTCTGCAAGTTCGGGAATTGGAGCTATTACTTCTTGTATTTGGTCTATTGTTAAAGCCGGAGATCATATTGTAGCAGGTAAAACTCTTTATGGATGTACTTTTGCATTCTTAAATCATGGTTTAACTAGATTTGGAGTGGAAGTAGATTTTGTTGACACTAGAAACACAGAAAATGTTATTAAAGCAATGAAACCTAATACTAAAATTGTTTATTTAGAAACTCCTGCCAATCCAAATATGTATCTTTGTGATATTGAAGAAGTTGCTAAAAGAGTTCATGCCAAAAATCCTGAATGCAAGGTTATAGTTGATAATACTTATATGACTCCTTATTTACAGCAACCTTTAAGTTTAGGTGCAGATGTAGTAGTTCATAGTGCTACTAAATATCTTAATGGACATGGAGATGTAATTGCGGGGTTCGTTGTTGGTAAGAAAGAATTTATTGATGAGGTTAGATTATTTGGTGTTAAAGATATGACCGGTGCTAGTCTTGGGCCATTTGAAGCTTATCTAATTGGTAGAGGAATGAAAACTTTAGATATTAGAATGGAAAAACACTGTGCTAATGCTAAGGTCGTAGCAGAATTTATTGAAAGTCATCCTGCTGTTGAATCTATTGCTTATCCGGGATTAAAATCTTTCCCTCAATATGAGCTTGCTCAAAAACAAATGAAATTACCGGGAGCAATGATTGCTTTCACTCTCAAAGGTGGTCGTGAGGCCGGAATTAAACTCATGAACTCTGTTGAATTTGCAGCACTTGCAGTAAGTCTTGGTGATACTGAAACTCTAATTCAGCATCCGGCTAGTATGACTCATTCTCCATATACAGAAGAAGAAAGAGCTGCTTCTGATATTGCTGAGGGATTGGTTCGTATTTCTGTTGGACTTGAAAATACTGAAGATATTATTGCAGATTTAAAACAAGGATTAGATAAACTTCTTTAAGCTTATCAGAGAATAATTATCAAAAAGCACTAGTTTACTGGTGCTTTTTTTATATGGGAGGTATAAATGAAAAAATACTATGATACCGAAAAAATCTATCAAGAGAATTATCATAAAAATTTTTCAGGCTGGAATGGAAAAGCTGAAGCTCGTAAAATAAATTTATCTGTAGCCACTTCTTTATTTTTCCTTAGAAATATTCCCATTAAAAACATTTTGGATTTAGGCTCCGGAGGAGGAGAAAACGCAATCTACTTCGCTAAACTGGGGTACAATGTTATTGGAATTGAACTATCTAAAACGGCAGTTAGACTGGCAAAAGAAAACCTAGCAAAAGAAAATCTTCAAGATTTAAATATTTCTTTTATCAATCAAGATATTATGAGTCATAGTTTTAAAAATTACTCACAAATAGATTTAGTTTTTTTAGACAGTGTTCTCCACTGTTTTGGAGAGGCTAAAGACCGCCAAAAACTTTATAAAAATCTTAAATCACTCCCAAATCCTGATCCCTATATCTTTATCTCCACTCTAATTGGATCTGAAAAATATCCTCAGAAATACTTAAAAAAATTTGAGCAAGATAAAAATAAGAATTTAGTCTCATTTAATAATTATCGTATTTTATTTGATTTTGATTACCTTGTTTCTGAATTAGAAAAGCACGGCTTTGAACTAATCTCTAGTCAAATTATTGAGCAAAATCACGAAAATGATTTTATGAAATATGCGAATATTTTACTCAGATAGGATCTTTCCTCTTAATTAACCAAAATTCACTGAGCATATAGCAATTTTTTCAAATTAGAATTTGACTTTTTAGCTAGATTGATTATATTATTTTCAGCTAAAAGTATGCTTCATTTTAAAAGCAATGTAATATTGAGACATTTATGCATCTTGCAATTTAATAAGAAGTTTTATGAGAATAGCTTTTTAGATAAAATTTAAGAATTTAAACAAAATAAAGGAGTCAATTATGATGACAACTGAAGAAATTATTGCTCTTGATAATAAATATGGAGCCCACAACTATCATCCACTTCCGGTAGTAATAAGCGAAGCTAAAGGCTGTAAAGTTAAAGATCCGGAGGGAAGAGAATATTTTGATTTTCTTTCTGCTTATTCTGCTGTAAATCAAGGACATAGACATCCAAAAATTATTAATGCCTTAATGGAACAAGCTAATAAATGTACTTTAACTTCCAGAGCTTTCCATAATGATGTAATGGGTAAATATCTAAAAAAATTATGTGAATTTACCGGTTTTGAAATGGCATTACCAATGAATACCGGTGCTGAAGCTGTGGAAACAGCCCTCAAATTAGCAAGACGCTGGGGAGTTGAAAAAAAGGGAATTAAAAATGGTAATCAAGAAATTATTTGTGCTAAAGAAAATTTTCACGGAAGAACAATTTCTATTATCTCAATGTCAACAGATCCTGATGCTTATGTAAATTACGGCCCTTATTGTGAAGGATTTATTAAAGTTGATTATAATGATGCTAAAGCAATTGAAGATGCTATTACTCCTAATACTTGTGCTGTAATTATTGAGCCTATCCAAGGTGAAGCCGGAGTATATGTACCTAAAGAGGGTTATTTAAAAGAAGTTCGAGAAATTTGTGATAAAAATAATGTTTTGTTCATTGCTGATGAAGTTCAAACCGGATTTTGTAGAACAGGAAAGAAATTTGCGGTAAATCATGAAAATGTAAAGCCTAATATCATGACTCTTGGTAAAGCTTTAGGTGGCGGAGTTATCCCTGTATCAGCTGTTGTTGCCGATAAAAAGATTATGGAAGTCTTTACTCCCGGATCTCACGGTTCAACTTTTGGAGGTTATCCTGTAGCTTGTGCCGTAGCTATTGCAGCTCTAGAGGTTTTAGAAGAAGAAAATTTAGCTGATAAGGCTGAAGAACTTGGAAAATATTTCCGAGAAGAAGTAAAAAAGATTTCTTGTAATAAAATCGTTGAAGTAAGAGGCAAGGGGCTTTTGAATGCTGTTGTCTTTGAAGAGGGTTTTGAAGCTTGGAATGTGTGTCTTGCTTTAAGAGATAACGGTTTACTTGCTAAACAAACTCACGGAAACATTATCAGATTTGCTCCTCCTCTAGTGATTACTAAGGAAGAAATTGATGAATGCATTGCAATAATTAAAAAAGTATTTGAAGATATTAAATAAATTTATTATTTTTCAAAGATTGATTTCAATTGCCGGCGGCAATAGCTACCGGCAATTTTTATGATTATAAAAAATAGTTTTACAGGAGAAAAAATTGAAAATAGATCTAGCCTTTACCTATGAAGCCCTCAAATCTTTAACATTAAATACCAAAGTAATAGTTACAATTGATGTGCTAAGGGCAACTACTACTATGACTACGGCTCTGTATCATAACGACCTTTCAATTATTCCTGTTAGAGAAATAGAAAAAGCTGTCGAATTAAAAAGAGACGACCCTAATTCCTTGCTTTGCGGAGAGCGTAATGGTGAAATAATTCCGGGATTCGATAAAGGAAATTCTCCTTTTGAATACCAAGATATAACAAGCTCCAATCTTATCTTTAGCTCAACCAATGGTTCTCAAACAATTGAAAAAGCAAAACAGGGAAAAACAATGTATCTTGCAGCGATTATCAATGCTAAGACTGTTGCTAATCATCTCGTAAAAAACCATCAAGATGATGAAATTTTATTTGCTTGTAGCGGAAAACTGGGAAAGTCTTGTATAGAAGATACTATTTGTGCCGGCTACCTAATCTCTATGATCCAAGAACAAATAAATCCTGATCTAGACGACTCTTCAACTATTGCCAGAGATTTTTATCAACTTAACCAAAATAATATTTTTGAAAAAATCGCTAATAGTGAACATGGTAAATATCTCGCTGATTCAGGATATGTGGAGGATATTAAATACTGTACCCAAAAAGACCTTTTAGACATAATTGCAGTCTATGATAAGACTAAATCAAAAATTATCAAACTGTAAACTCCACTCCAATAGTTCAGCAGTAAGCGTCAAAAAGAAGATCTGATGAAGATCTTGCTTATATATAGCCTAAGAGAAAATTAAATTTTTAATTCTTATTCCCTTTGAGACTAACAATTAAAACCCCAATAAAAATCAGAACTATGCCTATTAAGTTTTGATTGTTTATTCTTTCATTGAGGACAATCATCGCAATTATCATTGCAAAAACGGGTTCCATAGAATAACCAACTCCGGCAACTGTGGGAGATATTTTTTTTTGAACATAAAACTGTAAAGAAAAAGGAACAAAAGTAGCTACAGTTGATAAAACAAGTAAATTTGTAAGTACAGTAGGATTATTAAGTGCCTCTAAAGTGAAATTTACACCTCCAAAACTAATCTCGTAGAAAAAGTAAAAAACACCCATTAAAGCACTCATCAGGAACTGGACGAAAACAAGCCCATAAGTATTTTCTTCCCTAGTATAATGACCTATAAAAAATATTTGAAAGGCATAGACTAAACCACAAAAAAGAGTTATAAAATCACCTTTATTGATCGAAAAAGAAAATAAATCAGAAAAAGACAGTAAATACATCCCTAAAATAGCAGTTACAATTCCCAGAGCTGTATGTTTATTGATCTTTTGCTTCCATAAAAAATATTCTATAATTGGAGTAAAAATGAGATAGGTCGTGGTAATGAAAGCACTATTTGAAGCAGTTGTGTATTTTAATCCTATCACTTGAATAATTAGACCAATACCGTTAAAAACACCAATAATGAAACCGTTTCTCAGCACTCTCTTATTAAGTCTAATATATTTGTGAAAAATAGCCCCAAAGATAAGACCGGCTATTAAAAACCGAAAAACAACAAGAAAAGAAACGGGAAAATACTCTAATAAAATTTTATTAAAAATAAAAGTACTTCCCCAGAGCAAACTAACAAGAAATAATGCTAAGACAACCATAAAACAACCTCTATCAGTTTTTTAGAATAAATAGAGTCGCCTGAAAAAGTCATAAACACAGGAGTTCTAGGCAAAATTCGTTTGAGGAACGGAGTTTACTAGTGTAAATGAGTACCAGAAAACGGATTTTAACGACAAAATCCAAAGTTTATGGCTATTCCTTGTAGTATCAAACAGATGATTTTTTATTGATTTTTGTTTAAAACCTTGCATTTTGTCTCTTTAAAGAATTCTAAATATAATAATTATTATGTAATATTTTTTCAGGAGACTCTAAATAAAAAGCGGTCTGTTAGACCGCTATAAAATAAAAGATTTAAGATTACAATTAGATTTCCTGCAAACATTTAACAAAATAATCTAATTCCTCTTTATCTCTTTTCTCAGTAACTGCAATTAGCATCTCATTTTTTGAACCACCAAATTTATCCATTGCAATTCCTGCAAAAATTCCCTTAGCCAGCATTTTTTCGATAATAACTTTACTTTCTTGCTTAGTTTCAATTACGAACTCCTTGAAGAAAGGTGCATCTTTGTACTTAAGCTTAAAATTAGCAAGTTTATCAATTTCTTTAGCTAGATAATGAGCTCTTAGATAACAATTTTCAGCTACTTCTTTTAATCCTTCTTCTCCCATTGTACTCATATAAATAGTACTTGAAAGAGCCATTAATGCTTGACTCGTACAGATATTAGAAGTTGCTTTATCTCTTCTTATATGTTGCTCTCTTGTTTGAAGTGTTAAAACAAATGCTCTTTTCCCCTCAGCATCCTCGGTAACTCCTACTAATCTTCCGGGAATAGCCCTAATTAGTTTTTTGGTAGTAGCAAATAAGCCAAGATAAGGTCCTCCAAAAGCTTGAGGGATACCAAGAGCTTGACCTTCAGCAACCACAATATCAGCCCCATAAGAAGCAGGTTTTTTCAAAAGACCTAAACTAATAGGATCTACAGACATAATGAATAAAGCTTTCTTATTAGTATGAACAAGATCTGCTAAATTTTCCACATCTTCAATATTTCCATAAAAATTAGGACTTTGAATCACTATTGCTCCAACATTCTCATCAAAAGCATTTTTGAAAGCATCATAACTAGTCAATCCCTTTTCATTTTGATCAATATAAACAAGCTCAAGTTCAAAAGCATCAGTATAAGTTGCTATAAGTTGTTTATAAACAGGATTTATAGTTGAAGCCAAAAGAACCTTTTTTTTCTTTGAGTAAGAAGTTGCAAGCAAAATCGCTTCTGCTAAGGCTGTCGCCCCATCATACATCGAAGCATTAGAAACTTCCATGCCAAAAAGTCTGCAAACCATAGTTTGATATTCATAGATAGTTTGCAAGGTACCTTGGCTAACTTCTGCCTGATAAGGAGTATAGGCTGTGTAATACTCAGATCTTGAAGTAAGAGAGCTAATAATACTTGGAATATAGTGATCATAAGAACCACCACCTAAATAAGAAGTATAATCGTTTAAATTGATATTTTTCCTACTTAACTCTCCGGCTACCTTTTTAGTAATCTCAAGTTCACTTTTTTCCTCAATATCAATCTCTTCTTTCAACCTAAACTCTTGGGGAATGCTCTCAATAAGTTCTTCAAAGCTTTCAACACCGATTTCTGCCAGCATCTGTTTTTTATCAGATTTAGAATTCATAGTATAAGACATTTTTCTTCCTCTAATGAATAAAAATAATTAAATAGTAATTAGTCTAATGAAGTCTCATAAGTAGCAGAATCCATTAAATTGCTTAAATCAGGATCTCCATTAAGTTCCAGCTTAAATAACCAACCTTTTTCATAAGTATCTTCATTGATAAGCTCAGGAGTATCCTCTAACTCCTCATTTATCTCAATTACTTTACCGGATATAGGAGCATAAATATCAGATGCAGCCTTAACAGCCTCAACTGTTCCACAGCTTTCACCCTTTTCAATTTCATCTCCAACTTCGGGAAGTTCAACAAAAGTAATATCACCTAGCTGGCTCTGTGCGTAATCAGACAATCCAATAACAGCCTGTCCAGCTTCAATTTTACAAAATTCATGACTTTTTGTGAAATGGTAACCTTCCGGTATTCTCATAGTATCTCCTTTTACTTTTTGTTTTTAAAATTAAATGTATTAAAATTAAACTTATTCTTCATAAAAAGTATTTTTCTTAGAAAAATCATAATCACCTAGCTCAAACCGATCCTTAGAAGCTGACCCAATCCCTTTAACTTCTCTTTCAAAATCACTAGGAGAAGTACAGTATTTCAAAGCCTCCTCATAAGAAATTAATCCCTTATCGTACAAACTATGAATAGACTGATCAAAAGTTTGCATTCCATAAATATCCCCACTGGAGATAAAATCTCTAATCTGAAGAGTTTTATTAGCATCCAAAATACTCTCCCTAATAGATTCATTCATAACAAGCACTTCTGAGGCGGGTACCCTTCCGGTATTATCTTTAACAGGAATCAGCCTCAAAGAAACTATTGCTTGAAGAGTTGAAGCTAATAACATTCTTATTTCACTTTGCTGATCTGAAGGAAAAAAAGATAAAACTCGGCTGATGGTTTGAGTTGCATCAGTAGTATGCAGAGTCGTAAAAACTAAATGTCCGGTATTGGCAGCTCTTAGAGCCGTGTACATACTTTCAGAATCTCTAATCTCTCCTATCATGATCACATCAGGATCCTGTCTCAATAAATATTTGAGACTAGTTGCATAAGATTCTGTATCGGAACCAACTTCTCTTTGATGAATCACAGAGCTCTGATCTTTAAACAAAAACTCTATCGGATCTTCAATAGTTATTATATTAGAACGGGTTTTCTGATTGATATGCTCTAGCATGGCTGCAATTGCGGTTGATTTTCCAGATCCAACAGTACCGGTAACCAGAATTAAACCTCTTGGCTTAAGAGCTATTTTTTTTAACACTGAAGGTAAGTGGAGTTCAGCTAAACTCTTTATTTCCACAGGAATAGATCTAATTGCAATAGCGACAGTTCCTCTTTGTTTATAAATATTGACCCTAAATCTTCCAATTCCTTTAACACCAAAACTAAAATCAACTTCTTTAAACTTCTCAAACTTATTTCTTTCGTCTTCGCCCATCAAATAAAGAGCTATTTTAGTCATATCTTCTGAATTAACAATTTCATCTCCCCAATCCACCAAGCGACCATTTATTCTAAAAATTGGTTTACTACCTGCTTTTAAGTGGATATCAGAACCTTGAAGCTCAATTAAAGACTTAAAGAGATTAGTTAATTTTATCATAGCGTTAACTCCATAATTTACAAATTGTTTAGCTCGTTTCCCCAGAAACAAACTAAAGATTTCCATCCCCTCTAGGAGATAAATAAAACCATTAACATTAGTTTAATAATATAAATTATATAGAAAAATATGTCAATGAAATTATTTTATTAATTTCACTCTCCTATAACTATCAACAACACAAATTGCTCGCAATACACAGTATCTAACAAAATTTCAATTTGTTAAAACACATTACAAAGACAATCCTAAATTTATCTATATTTTAAAATACTAACCGAAGAAATAACTAAAGATCACCCGGCAAGACTCTATTCTTCTCCAAACTTGCTATCAACAAGTTCTACCAAAGAATTTAAACATTCATTCTCATCAGCTCCGTCACAAGTAATCTCAAGTTCAGAGCCTTTTTCGGCAGCAAGCATCATCACTCCCATAATTGATTTTGCATTAATCGCAAAACCATCCTTCTCAACTTTAACTTCACAATCATACTTCGTGACTAATTTGACAAAAGCCGCTGCAGGTCTTGCATGGAGTCCTAGTTTATTTTTTATTTCGACTGTTTTACTTATCATATAACATCTTTCACTAATTCATAAATTCTTCAAAACTTTATTCAAAGACAAAATTCTGTAAAAGCTCAGTAGCAACATGCTAAAATATACTATTTTTTTTTAGAAAAAACAATATATCATTAACAAAAATAAAAAACAAACTATAAATATATAAAAATCTTCACTCAGACTCTTTTTAAATGGAACTTTATTATAAATAAAAAACAAACCGATTAAAAAAAATAGACTCAAAGAACTAATAGTAAGAGAAAAACTATTTTCGTATCTCACACTAACTAATAAGAATAAGAAAAAAAACAAACCGTGCTTTACTGTACTCAAAAATAGAGAAATAAATTGATAATTTCGTGTTTTATAAAAACTTAAAGCTTTTATACCCTTTTTATAGCCCAAATAAATACCAAGAAATCTAATTCCAAAATTCAAAATATTAAAAAGAATCAGATAGCTAAAAATCATAATAGCCAAATACCGGTTATCTTCAAACCCATAATAAACTAAATTAACAGCAATAATCATATAAAAAATCGGATATAATTTATTATAAAATAAATCATCTCCTAGAGCTCCTAAGGAACTTTTGATAACAGTTTTTACTCTAGCTAATTTATTGAAATCCTTTTGTTCTTCTAAATTCAAAATGATGCCAATGGCATAGCCAATCAAATATTCATTTGCATTAAAAAATTGCAGATGCCTTTTAAAAAATGAGTCTATTTCTTCGTTTGAATTATTGGATTTTCTTACTTTTTTGAGAAAGGTAATCATACAGTAGCAAAGACCTTGACCAAACATATATTTATAATTGTAAAATAATCTTACCAAAAAAGATCGAATCGTTATTTTTAAAATTTCGACCATGCCAAACTTAATTTTGTCTTTTTTTAAGTTCATAATGCTACCACTATTAGCTGGATTACAAGATAAAAAATTATAAAATAGCCAAAATATTTTTTCTTATTATTGTAAAAAAACTTAAAATACAGAAAGAACAGCAATGAAAATAGCAAGACCTGCTCCATTTCAGCCAGACCAAGACTAACTTTATCTAAAATAATGCTTATTTGATCAATAGAAGCAAAATAGGAAAATAAAAAAAGTAAGCAAACTATTAGAAGGGTAGCAATAATTCCGGTCAAGTAAGAATAAGCCAAGGAAACAATCGTAAATCTATTAAATTCATTAATTTTTAATGCTAAATTTCTTCTTTCAGAATATGAGGTGAGTAAATTTCTCTTTATGAGTAATAATCTTGCCACAAAATTACTAAAAAAAATGATCTCGATCAAGCTCAAAAAAGATACTAATAACAAAACTTTCCGAGAAAAGAATAGTTCTGATCTTAAATTTAACCAAAAAAGATTATTCAGCATTGTTACAAAAAAAGCAAAAGGATACTCAGGATAGGTAGAGGCTCCGGATGGCGTTCTAAAAAAATAGTACCCTTGCACCAAAAAAGCTGTTAATAAAATCGGAAAAGGATCATAACCTAGATAAATAAGGAGTAGAGAAGTTACAAAAGGACCTGAAAGCATCCCCTGGAAAACCTCTCTACTTTCTATTAAAACAAAAGGTGAAATAGCAAGTAAACAGACGAATAATAACATTTGTTTTTCTTTTAAAATTAATCAATAAACCTATCAAGTCTCAAAGTTATTATTAAATCTCTTAGAATAAGCATAACAACCATTACCTTAAATCCAATCGAATTGAGTTTTGCTTCATCAGGATTATCCTCCTTAAGCTCATTCTTTTGCTTATAGAAACACCAAAGACTAGTTCCTCCAAAAATTAGCAGTAAATATATCGAAGTATTTAGCCAATCAATACTAAAAACTATTCCAAGAATAACAATAAATCCTGAAACCAAACCAAGTTGAGTCGTAAATTCCAGCTCCAAAAAACGATCTAGAAGACTTGGATCAGGATTTTTATTCTCCTCATTACTTTCTTCAACTTCAATAATCTCCCCATCTAGATCCTCTTCTAGATCAATATCTAACTCTTCTTTTTTAACTGCAAGCTCCTCCTCATGTTCAGTTTTATCAGATTCTACTTCAAGAGACTCTTCTTTTTCTTTTGAAGCATCGTCCTTGTCTTCTTCGTCATCTAAGAAATCATTTTCTTCTTGTTCTTCTTTTGAATTCTCTAAGATATCTTCATTTTGGGAATCTTCTTTTTGAACTTTTTCTTCTCTTTCTTTTGGAACATCATCCTTAGCTTCTTTGTCATCTAAGAAATCATTTTTTTCTTGTTCTTCCTTTGAATCCTCTAAGATATCTTCATTTTGGAAATCTTCTTTTTGAACTTTTTCTTCCCTAGTATCAACCTTCTCAAGATCACTCTTTGACTCTTTACTATTTAGCTTTTTTTTCTTGCTCATATCTTACCTCCCTATAATTATTAAATCATTAAAGATAGTTCAATATTTTATCCATTAAACTCTTATTTTTAGCAGGATATACACCATTATAAAACCATCCACTTTTCCATATATAATAATTAAAATAAAAAAAATATCAAAGGCAAGCAAGAAAATAAAATTTTGATAAAAAAGAATTATTTTTCCTCATTTTTAGTATCTAAAGGATAAGAAAGACCTTACCTTAATTTAGAAAAAAAGAGATAATATTTCCTTGACATTTTAGAATATTTTATGCAAAATTAACAGAGCAATAAAATACAAATCAAGGAGAATTATTTATGCTAGAGAAGACCTTACCACATGATATGGAAGTTGAAAAAGCACTGCTATGCTGTATTCTATTAGATGAAGATTATCAAGAAAAATTAGTAGATATAAACCTAACTCCGTCTCATTTTTATTTAAAACAGCATCAATATATTTATGAAGCAATTCTAAAATTGGAAATGGAAAGTAAAACTGTTGATATTTTTACTTTAACTGATAAATTAGCTTCCATGAATAAATTAACAGAAGCCGGAGGTCCTGCTTATTTAAGCGATATTCAGAGTACCCTTTCTACTACCGCCAATATTTTTTCGTATGCTGAAATTATTGAAAACAAATACCTGCTAAGATCCTTAATTTCTATTTCAACTGAAGCAGTAGAGGAATCCTTTCAAGAATCTGAACCGGCGAATATCTTGCTTGACCGGGTCAGCCGTGATATTTTCACTCTTTCTGAGAAAAAAAATAAAAATAAGCCGGTTCTTTTGGACAAAGCTATTTTAAGTACTTTTAAGCAAATTGAATCTTGGAGTAAAAGAAAGGGATCAATATCCGGTTTAACCACCGGCTACCGTGAGCTTGATAAAATGACAGCAGGTTGGCAAAAAAACGCCTTAATAGTTCTTGCTGCTCGTCCAAGTATGGGTAAAACTCAGCTTGCTCTTAATTTTGCCGTAAATGCTGCTAATCAAAAAGATAAATCACCAATTGCAATCTTTAGTTTAGAGATGGGGAAAAATGAACTAGCGATGAGACTTATGTCTATGTATGGCAATATTCCTCTTTCAAAACTAAAAACGGGGAATATGAGCGATCAGGACTGGCAAGCTCTGTCTATAGGAATGGGAAGATTAGGCAATTTACCTATTTATATTGATGATTCTACTTCTTTAAATGTCTTAGAATTAAGAACTAAAGCGAGAAGATTGAAAAAAGATCATAATATTCAAATGCTAATTATTGATTATATTGGTTTAATGGAAACTGATAGCGGAGTAGAAAGACATGAAGGTATTAGCAGAATTTCCCGAGCTTTAAAAGGATTAGCCAAAGAACTCGAAATTCCAGTTTTTATACTTTCTCAGTTAAATCGTGAAGTAGAAAAAAGAAACGATAAAAGACCTATGCTATCAGATCTGAGAGATTCAGGAGCAATTGAACAAGATGCTGATATAGTTTTATTTCTACTAAGACCGGAATTTTATAAAATTAAAGATGAAAATGGGAACGATCAAGATGGAAAGGCTATTGTAATTATTGGAAAACATCGTAACGGCCCTACGGGTGATGTTGAGTTATATTTTGATAAGAAAAATCTTAAATTTGAAGAGCCTAATAGATATGGAGATATTTATAATAAATAAAATATCTTAATGAAGAGGATAGAGACAGGGCTAATCCTGTCTCTACCAATTGAACCTAAAGCAGTCCTTTCCTGCCAATATCCTTACGGTAGTAAATCCCCTCAAAATTAATTTTTTCCATTTTTTGATAAGCCTGATTAATTGCCGCTTCTAAATCATTTTCTAAACTAACAACAGCTAAAACCCGCCCACCATTAGTTAGAATTTTTCCATTTTCCTCTTTAGTTCCGGCATGAATAATATGGCTGTTCTCATCATCTTCTAAACCTTTAATTTCATAACCTTTTTTATAAGCTCCGGGATAACCTTTAGAGGCTGCGATTACGCAAACTGCGGATTTATTTTTAAGCTTTAAGACTTCATCTCTTTGCAAATTATCTTCTACAGCATCTTTAATAATTTGAGCAAGATCTTCATCTAATAGCTCTAGGATAACTTGAGTTTCAGGATCTCCAAAGCGAACATTATACTCAATCACAAAAGGATTCTTATTACTAATCATTAAACCAAAGAAAATCACACCTTGATATTTAATATTTTCCTTTTGTAACCCTTTGATAGTTGGCTTAATAACTTCTTTTTCAATTTTTGCCATCAAATCTTGATCAACTAATTTAGCAGGGGCATAAGCTCCCATGCCTCCTGTATTTGGACCTTTATCACCATCAAAAATGGCTTTGTGGTCTTGAGCAGGAGCTAGGATTTTATAATTCTTACCATCTGTTATCGCAAAAATGGAAACTTCTTCTCCAACCAAAAAATCTTCAATAACAACAGTATCTCCGCTCCTTCCAAAAATTTTATCAACCATCATTTCTTTTAAGGTATTTTCTGCAAATCTTAAATCTTCGCAAATAACAGCACCTTTTCCGGCTGCCAATCCACTAGCCTTAATCACCACCGGATATGATATTTTCTGTAAGTAAGCCTTAGCCGCATCATAATTGCTAAAGGATTGATAGCTAGCTGTGGGAATGCCATACTTTTCCATGAACTTCTTGCTAAACTCCTTACTCCCTTCAAGCATAGCTCCTCTTTTTTGAGGTCCAAATACTTTGCAGTTTCTTTCATTTAAAAAATCAGCTAAACCTTCAACTAAAGGTTGCTCCGGTCCAACTACGGCTATTTCAATATTTTTTTCTCTTATAAATTTATAAATTTCTTCAAAATTATTGAGATCTAATTCTACAGGGCTTGCAACTTGCTTCATTCCTACATTTCCTAAAGAAACATAAAGCTCATCCACAAGCTTACTTTCCGATAGTTTTTTACAAAGAGCATGCTCCCTGCCACCGGAACCTATTACCAATATATTCATCAAAATCCTCCACTAATTTTTATTTAAAATAAAAAAGAGGTGATTTTATCACCTCTTCTCTAAGACTATTTAGTCTGAAATTTAATCGGCATCTGCATCCTAACAGGAACCTTCTTATCTCGCTGCATTCCAGGAGTAACACGAACCTTCTTCAGAGCATTGATTACAGCTTCTTTGAAACCGTATCCTGCAGGATCTTCCTTGATTACATTGATATCTCTTATAAGTCCATTAGTTCCAGCTACAAATTGAACATAAACAACTCCACCAACACCAGCCATTTTAGCCATCTTAGGATAAACTAAGTTCTTATAGACAACATTACTACCACCTACGAACTCAGGCTTCTGCTGAACAGCAAAGAACTCTACGATTTCATCTTCTTGTTCCTCTTGACTTGGCGGTTCAGGAGGTAAAGGCATCTCATCTGTCATGTCAAAATCGGTTTCTATATCTAATTGTGTTTCAACAAGATTTTCCATCTCTTCTGCATCATCTTCATCGACTCCGACCGGAATCAAAGCCCTGCTTGGTTGCACACTTTTCTTTACTTGTACAGTTACCTCAACATCTTTTACCTTTATTTCTTCAGCCTTTTCAACTTGCTTTATTTCCACTTTTTCAAACTTATGCATGGTAGCAAACATCAAAGTCATTAATGCAAAGATAATGATAGTCGCATAATCTTGCATTCTCGTATATCTTTTTGATAATTGACCTACATTATGAGCCATATTCTCCCCCGTTATTTAGTTTTAGAAGCATATACAATTCTTCTTGCATCCGCCTCTTGTAATGCCTTATGTACCTCGTCAACTTTCTTATTTTGAACTAGCTCATCAATTTTAAGCGACACAATAAGTCTATTATTCTGAACTCTTTTATGGTACATTAGAGCAGTTAAATCTTTAAGCCCAAGAAGTTTGTCATCAACGCTAATTCTTCCCTGCAAATCCAAATAACAATAAGAGATATTTCTTTTACCCTCTATTTTCTTGGAGTTTTCAGCAGCAGGGATTCTAACAGGTATTCCTTTAAACTCCCTAAAAACTGTACTAACCATGAAAAAGATAAGCAACATGAAAATAATGTCAGGCATTGAGGCCGTTGAAATAGCCTCTTGAGGTTTATCTTTCTTTTTATTAATCATAATTTTCTATTCCCGCTAAAGATTTCATTATTTACTGAGCTAAAGAAATTCTACTGATATTAGCATTCTTCACCTGATCAATAACATCAATATAATTCTTATAATTTGAGTTTGCATGAGTCTTAATTGATACAATTATAGAATCACCCTCTGCCTCAATTTCTCTTTTAAGTGCTACCAATTGGTCTCTTACCTGATGAATTGAAATCTCTTCCTCTTTATTTGTTTTACCAAGAAGAATATTGTTATTCTCATCAAGCATGATATTAACAACTCCCCTAACTTTTACTGAACTCTCCTCCGGATTATCAACTTTAGGAGGTAGTACGAACTTTATACCTTTATCACTTGAAACTGTTGTTGTTACCAAGAAGAAAACAAGCAAAAGGAAAGTTATATCAGCCATAGAAGAAGCATTAAATTCTCCAACTTCTCTTTTCTTTTCTTTAAGCATAATATCTATCCGTTAAAATTTAAATTTTATTTTGCTGCTTCAAATTCTTGTAATGTTTCAATTAAAGTAACACCACTCTCTTCAATGTCTAAAATTCTACCATCAATAATAGTTGAATAAACATTTTGAAGGGTTTGAATGATAATTGCAACCACAAGTCCAAAAGCTGTTGTTAAAAGAGCCTCTGAAATACCACCGGCAACAATTGAAGGAGAGATATCATTAGCACTAGCAATCGCATCCATAGCTCCAACCATACCCCATACAGTTCCAAGGAAACCAAGCATCGGTGCAAGAGCAACAATTGTTGACATCCAAATCATACCTTTGTCTAAGTAAGTTGACTGGATTCCACCTTCGTTAATAATGGCTTTTTCAGCATTTTCCATTCCAAATTTGTAATTTCTTAAACCTGCAGCCATTACAGCATCTAAAGGTTTAGTTCCACTTTTTACAACATCAAGAGCACCTTCGCGTCCCTTTACAGCTAATGCTTTCTTAATTTGCTGCATTAATTTACCGGCATTTTTTCCTGAAGCTAAAAGCATAAAAAGCTTAATTAACGCGATTACAAGTCCAATAACCAATAAAATCATGATTGGCCACATGAAAGGACCACCTTTTACAAAATAGTTAACCATTTTTTCCTCCAAATATTAGGTTCTTTAATTATTTTTAATTAGTTTTCTTAAACTGTCTCTAAGTCTTTTACTTAGTTAGTGTCCATTTAAGTTAATTTTTTTTTTAGTAGTTGTCAAGAATTTAATTTCAAAATTTAATCTCTAATCCCATCTTTAGCTCTGTAATGATAAAAAAAATACTATAAAAACACTTAATTCAGTAATTTACCAAATTTAACTATTTCTATTTGCTTACCGTAATTTTAATCGGTTCCTTAATTTTATTAATTTTAGAGTAGTTTAAAAGTTTAATTTTCATAAATTTAGACATAACTCGTCCTTTGGCGAGCAGCAAATTACCCTTAATATCATAGAGATCTTCTGCAAGAATAGAATCGGTAACAATATCTTTTAAATAAACCTCTTGGACTTCAACACCTTTATCAATCTTGGTAACAACCTCTTTAAGAGCAAGGAAAATATGATTATGATACCTTCCTTGGTTATTCTCCATAATCTTAACAGCTTCTTTTTCACTACGACCTGTGATAACTAAGAAATCGTAATCAATAACTGTTTTTAAAATGCTACTCAAAAAGACAATTTTACTATTTTTGCTATCTACAGTCTTCAAAAGAGAAGTATAAGACAAGAGTTGACACTCAATAGCATCCGAAATTTTTTCTAGATTTGGAATTTTTTTTATGAGAGAAGCAGCAATTTTAGGATGAGAATAAAATAATGAAGCTTCTTCTTTTTCTAGCTTATTTCCACTAAACTTTTGAATTAAAATATGGTCGGGAACAGCCAAACATCCAATTTGAGAAAGCATAACCGTTAATTCAAGTTCCCAAGCATTTCCATAATTAAGATAAGCTCCTATTTTCTTAGCAAGCATCACATATCTTTGAGTTCTAGTAAAAGTTTCAGGACTAACAGTTGCTAAAATATCTAAAAGAATCTTAATACTTCCCTTCAAAGTTTTTTCTAGTAAAAGAGCCAATTGGCGTTTTTTTTCTTCGATATTTTTAGTTCTTTGAGCTATTTTATCCTCTAATAAAAGGCTATAATTTTTCTTTTTTAGTAAGAGATCATAATTCCTAATACCTGAAATTACCACTGTAAACAATTTATCAGAGGTAAGCTCAACCTTAGACTTATAATCATTGATATCATAACCTACAATAACTTCTCTCTCCGGAGCTTTACCCGGTTGACCTGTTCTTAAAATAATCCTCACAGTATCATTTTTAATCTCATCTCTAATATATTCCACTAAACGCAGACCGGCATCCTTAGTCTCCATAACCACATCCAAAAGGATTAAAGCAATATCATCATATCTTTCTAAAAATTTCTTGGCTTCTTCGGCACTAAAAGCACTATAAATTTTAAGCTTTCTATCATTAAAAGCAATATTTCTAAGAGCCATATAAGTTACAGTATGAACATCTTTATCATCATCAACAACCAAAATTTTATAAAATTCTTTATCGCTTGCATTTTCTGTTTCTACGGCAAAATCATAATAATTAAACTGTTCTTCATCGCTAGATTCAAATTTGAAAAGTTCATCTTCACTAACAGACTCTTTAAATATTTTATCTTCATCCTCTGTTTTTTCTTTAAAGAAAGATTCTAAAGGATCATCATCACTCTCGTCATCGAAAATAAAGAGATCATCATCTTGTATTTGATCATAAAAAGTACTCTCATGTAAACTAGTTTTACTAATCTCATGCTTTTTTTTATCATTTTTAATATTTTCTGTATCACTACTCAAAAAAACTCCTATCTTTTTAGTGGAATAGAGATCACAAATCTCACCCCTTTTTGATTATCGTTATCAACTAAACCAATTGAACCTTCAAGTTTTTGAACTACTAAATTGTAAACAATATGCATCCCAAGTCCAGTTCCTCTTTTATTGTTGGTGGTAAAAAAAGGATCAAAAATTTTTTTCCGATTCTCCTTCTTAATTCCTTTGCCATCATCCATATAAACTATTTGAAGATTACCTTCATCTTCAAAAACCCTAATAGTAATTACTCCCTTTTTCACATTCTCAAAACCATGAATAACAGTATTTATAATCAAATTAGTAAAAAGCTGAGCAAAAATCCCCGGATAGCTCTTTATTTTAATTTTTTCACTACAATTAATTACGATATCCACCTCTTTACTATATTCTTTGAACTTCGGTCTCAAACTACGAATTACATCTTCAAGATAATCTTTGAAATTAAAGCGTCTTTTTATTTCAGAAGATTGGTCAACACTTACCTGCTTAAAACCTTGAATCAATTCTCCAGTCCTCTGTAAATTTGACATAACTAATTTATTTGCTTTATGAATCAAAGCGAGATAAGCTTCAAAATCTTTGCTAGAAAAATTATGCTGCCTATACTTTTTGGCAAAATCCACAGTGGAATTATAAAGTTCACTAATTGCTGTTATGCAGATGCCAACTGGAGTATTTATTTCATGAGCAACTCCCGCAACTAAAGATCCAAGTGAAGCCATTTTTTCAGATTCTATCAATTGATGCTGAACAACAGAAAGCCTCTCCTTTGTTTTTGCAAGATCAACATTTTTAAGTTTATAAATTTGAAATTCTTTTTTCTTTTTTTCTCGTTCATATCCTAGCTGATAACCTGTGAATCGCTTTTTATTATCCTCCCAAAAAATGCTATTTCTTAACTTAGAATACTTTTTGTAATACTTTAAGGCTTTTTCATAATCTTTTTCAGCTTCGTAATAATCAGCAAAATAGCCATAAATATTTTTTAAGATATGCCCTGCATTAAGCTCCTTAGCTAAAGCTTTGGCCTCTTGTAAAACAATATAAGCCTCATCTCTTTTTTGGGTACGAAGCAAAATTCCTGCAATAGAAGCCAAAGTCGTTGCAATCCCCCATTTTAAGCCTAGTTTTTTGTTCACAACATTAGACATTTTTAAAAATTTAAGAGCCTCCTCAAACTTACCCTGCTTATTATAAATAATACCAATGTTATTAGCAACAAAAGCTACCCCTTTGAGATTTTCTAATTTCTGGTAAGAATTGTAAGAATCAAGATAGCAACTCAAAGCGTTATCAAAATCCATCTTTTTAAGATAAATATTTCCAAGTTTACTCAAAGAATAAGCCCGTCCATTTTCATCCCCATACTTAGTATTTATTTTTAGAGAATTTTGATAGGAACTAAAAGCTAAATCTGTCTTATTTAGCTTATCATAAACATCCGCCATATTTGTTAAGGCTTCAGAAATACCTTGATAATTATCTGTTTTCCTAATAATTCTTAGAGATTTTCTATAATAATCTAAAGATTTTTCATAATTCCCCATCTTATTAAAAACTAAGCCGAGATTATTAAGAGACTTCGCTTTTTCTAAAACTAGACTCTCTTTTATTGTAAGATTATAAGCCTTCTCATAGTATTTATGGCTGTTAACATAATCCCCTTTAGAAAAATACATTTCCCCAATATCGCTTAGATATTTATAAGCAGAACTAGAATCTTTTTTATCAAGAGCAAGTTCATAGGCAACTTGAGCTTTTTTCAAGTTGATACCTGAAAAAAAAGTTTCCTCTTTTGAGATTCCATTCTCTTGATTTTTTAAATCAACCTCAAAATCTTCTATTAGATTATACATCTTTCCCATTTTAACCTATAGATCTTCCTTAATTTTATTATCTTCTTTGTTTTTTAAAACTTATTTTAAAAAGCTTTAAAACATAGCAAAAATAAGCTACTACTCCCCAATTAGTATATATAATATTTTTAGAACTAAAAGTCAAAGCTCTTTTTTTAATTTTAAACCTAAGTTTTAATAACAGGGATAGAAGCATTCTCAAAATTACAAATTGATCTTTTTTTAAAAAAAGGTTATATTATCAAGGGTTTTAATGTAAAATTAAAAAATGGAACCTGTGATTAACTATGCCACTCAGCAAAGATGAGTCGCAATTTTGAAGTAGATTTTAATATTGGAAGGAGATAATGAGATGAAGAAAATAATTGTTTTTATAATGGGTTTATTGGGTATTTTAGCCGCAAGTAATATTACCCTTACAGGAGAAATTTCCGGCAATCAAGAAATAACTGCTGACACTTGTTTTGTTAATGGGGAAGTTGAAGTTTTGCAGGACGCGAAAATTACAATAAACCAGGGAACTAAAGTTATCTTCAATAATGAAGCAAAACTTATTGTTAGAGGAAAAATAGAAGCAATAGGAATAGAAAATGATTCTATTTTCTTTCAAGGAAATGAAAATAAAACTACTTTCCAAATTTTAGAATCCAATCAAGAAAATAAAATCGCTTATGCTTCTTTTAGAAATTTTGAATATGGACTTAAAATAACTGTCTCTTATTTGGACTTAAGTCATTCTCTATTTCAAGATAACGACACCGGGATTAGTATCAGTGGCTTTAGCAACGAAACTCAGCCTGATGTTAAAATTTCTAATTGCTTGATAACTCATTCACAAAAAAATGGTATTTTTATTTTGGGGCATAAAAATGCAGTCATAGAAAATTGTGAAATTACCAAATCGGCCCTTTCTCAAAGTCCTAGAGGAGCTATTCAGCTCAGCTGTCAATCAGAAGGAGGTTTTTGTACTCCTACCATTAGGAATAATTATATCCATCATAATGTTTGGCAAGGAATATCTTCTTGGGATCTTTATGAATCTACCCAAACTAATCCAATTGTCGAAGGAAATACTATCACCTACAACCTTTCCGGTGTTTATTTAAAAAACTCTAATGGAATTTTTAGAAATAATGATATTAGCTACAATTTCGTTGAAGGAAATTCTAATTCCGGTGCTGGAGTTATGATCCAAGGAGCAACCTGTAATCCTCTATTCACAGCCAATAATATTACCCATAATTTCACAGGTTTTTATATTATTCAAGGCGCTACAGCTAATATTGGTAATATTAACAATAGCGAAAATGATGACGATGGGAATAATATTATTAAAAATAATGTTGACCCAACCGGTCATACTTGGTCTATTTATAATATGAGCAGTAAAGATATCATGGCTCAAAATAATGATTTTGGAACTTTAGATTCGGCTCAAATAGCAGAATCAATTTTCGATTATGATGATAATCCCTCTTATGGAAAGGTTACTTTTACACCTAGTACAAGTGGAATTAACGAAGAAAACACAATTGACAAGCACGATGTTAGGATTTATCCAAATCCTTTTAATTCTTCATTTTGCATCAATTTCTTAGGCAATGAAGCTAGTTACCAAAAAGCAGTAATTTACAATTATCAAGGTCAGAAAATTAGAGAGATTGCTTTAAATAGCCCAATGTCTCAACTGAAAGTAGATTTTCAAAATAATCTTCAAAGTGGAATTTATTTTGTAAAATTACAAGGCAAAAACCAGAATCTGATGAAAAAAATACTCTTTGTGAAATAAATTATCAAAATAATTTTCTTAGTTATTAGAAATTATTCTAGAATAAAAAATAAAATGCAGCTAGAGGCGTAGAAATATGCCTCTAGTTACTTAAAGTTTCCTAAAAAAAATGCGATCAAACAAGCCGGATTTCCTTAGCAATTCCTTAACTTTTCAAAAAATAAAAGCAAAAATAACTTTAGACTAAGATTAAAAAAATTTTCTTAGAAAAAAAATAACTATTATTTTAGTCTTCTATTTATTATATTGGATTCAATCTTTGGATAAAGAGTGTATTTCAAAACTAAAATGAAATAAACTTAATTTTAATAAAATAAAACTTAAATATTACAGAAAGGTTAAAAATGACTAAAAAAGTAATTTTAAACGGCATGGATCTAACCGTAGAAGATGTGATAAATATTTCAGAGCATCATTATCAAGTCGATATTGACGCAAAAATAAAAGAAGAAATCGAAAAAACTAGAAAAAGTTTAGAAAAGCAGCTTTCAGAGCATCCTGACATCCAAATTTACGGAACTAATGTAGGTTGTGGAGATTTAAAAGATAAATCAATCAGTCCTGAAAGTTTCTTTGAATATCAAACAAAATATATTAAAGCCCATAATTGTGGAACAGGAAAGCCTCTTGATGAAAAAACAAGCCGTGCAATTATGGTTATCAGATTAAATTCTTTTGCTAAAAATCTTTCCGCTGTTAAACTAGATACCTGTCAATTGATGATTGATATGCTAAATAAGGGTGTAACACCATGGGTTTTAGAAGAGGGATCTGTTGGAGCAAGTGGTGATTTAATTCCTCTAGCAATGATTGGTGCTGTACTTATCGGTTTAGAAGATGCCAAAGCCTATTATAATGGGGAACTTTTAGCTGCTCCTGCAGCCTTAGCAAAAGCAGGATTAAGCCCAATTAAGCTTGGAGCAAAAGAAGCAATGGGACTTACCAATGGTTCTAATTTCATTGCAGCTCTTAGTGTTTTCACTTTAAGAGATGCTGAAAATATTCTAAGACAAGCTTCAATAACTACAGCTCTTTCTTTGGAAGCTATTAGAGGTGAAAAAGATGCTTTTAGCGAGCTTATCAATGATAACAGACCGCATAAGGGGCAAAAAACAATTGCTAAACAAATGAGAGTTTTACTAAAAGATTCTAAAAGAACTACCATTGAAGCTCAAAGCGTTCAATATAAAGACCAACTTAAAGATACAGCAAGAGCTAGAGTTCAAGATAGATATAGCTTTAGAGCTCTTCCTCCTGTAAATGGCTCACTTTTAGAAGCCTTAGAGAAATTTAGAGAAACTCTAACTATAGAATTGAATTCAGCTACTGATAATCCACTTTTCTATATTGATGAAGAAGGTTATTTTAGAGCTAAATCCGGGGCTAATTTCCATGGACAACCATTAGCAAATGTGATTGATTATGTAAAATTAAGTTTAACCTCTGTAGGGCTACTTTCTGATAAAAGATCTTTTTCTATGCTTGATAGATATTTAAATTACGGTTTACCTGCTAATTTAGCTCATAATTTTGCTAAAGGCGACACAGGGCTAATGCTTAGCCAATACGCGGGAGCTGCGAGAGCTGCAGAATCTAGAATTTTATCAACTCCGGCCTCAGTAATGAGCGTTTCAACTTCTGCCAACCAAGAAGATTTTGTATCAATGGGAAGTCTTGGAGTATTACACCTTGCAAAAGTTGTTTACAATACTCAAGTTTTACTTGGAATTGAGCTTCTTTGTGCTACTAGAGCCTTACAAATGACTTATGATAGCCTTCCTGAAGACTTGAGAACTATGTCCATTCCAAATCAAAAGATTTATGATTATCTCAATCAAGAAATTCCGGAAGTATTTGAAGATCAATACCTAAGACTAGATATGGAAAAAGCTATCAATATCATTAAAAACAATTCTTTACTTGAATTAGTAAAAGAATATTTAGTTTGGTAATTTATATAAAGTGGGTAGGGACGCAAATTGCGTCTCTACCAATTATACTAGGAAAATATCCATAAAATTGATAAATTAAAAGACCTTCTTTTAATTTTCTTTAATAAGACTTACGATGGTATTTTTTGAAAGATATTTTCTTAATAGGATATGAATAAAGAAGAGAGAAAATAATAAAATTCCAAGGGAAAATAATCCTTGCTTAAAAAATCCAAAATCCAGCAGAATAAGCTGCTCTAAATCTTTTAAGAAAAATTTAAATAAACTAATCATTGCCAAACTTCCACTTAACATTCCCGTTATAATTGCCAAACTAATAATTTTAAAATATTGAAAAATCCAACTAGAAATTAAATCAGAGCTATCCATGCCATAAGCGAGCTGGATTCCCATCTCTTTTTTCTGACTGTTTAACAAATAATTCAGCTGATTATTAATAAAAACAAAAATAATTATTAAAACCATAATAATTGGGATATTGATCAAGTATTCAAAATTATTGATATATTTATGAATCCCTTCAAAAAGTTTATTATCACTTGTCTTTATTTTATAACCCAGCTTCTCTATCTTACTAACAACTTCTAATAAATCGCTAGCATTATCGGCATACACTTTAATGGATGAAATAAGAGAGGCAGCATTAACCCTTTTTTCAATTTTATTCATAATAATTTTAGGAATAGTTACTCCAAAAATATCAACTTGATCGCTTAAACCTACTATTTTCAGCTTAACTGTAATATTTTCTTTTTTATAATTAAAACTATTTGAACCTATTCTAAGATTAAACTTTCTACCAACAAAAACTTTTTCGGTCAATTTTGGAAGTCCATTAGCAGGGGCAAAACTGAGATTATAAATATCTAATAACTTACTGGAAATAATACCGGGAATGACCTTAATATTATTTGTATCAACCTTATATTTTTCAAAAACATTTTCATTTCCGAAAACATTTAAATCTGTGCCATAAGACATCTCAAAAAACCTGCCATAAATATTGGAAGGAGCTTTAAGAGTATAGATTGCTGAGACTTGGGAGACATTAGTTATTTTAGAAATTTTAGTTACATCTTCTTGAGTAAGAGAAGATTTTCCTAAAAAACTTGGACTATCAATCTTAATCATCCCAAGTTCCATTTCTTTTGGTACAATCGCAATAAATTTATTGTCCTTCGTTGAAAAAATTCTTTTGGTAGATTCTAAAAAACTTGCGGAAATAGCAATTGAACAAAATAGCAAAATAAACAAAATGAGATAAACTAAGAAAATCTGTAATTTTAATCTCTTCTTATTCTTAAAATAATTATTTGAGTATAGTAAAAAGGCTTTTTTATCCATTCTTATTTTTTCCCAATGTTAAAAGAGAAAATTCTCTAGTCCAACTTTAGAAATCAACGGTGTCTCCGGTTTTAATTTTATTTTTTTTAAACCAACCTTTATTTACTTCTAAAGCATAGATTGCAGGGTAATCAGAACTAATATTATTAAGGCTAAAAGGAACCCCCTCTTTAATGCTAACAATAGTGCCTGCTTTATCTATAAAAGCAATTGATAACGGAATATAAGTATCTTTCATCCAAAAAGATAAAATATCTTCATAAGGAAAAATAAAAAGCATTCCGCAACTATCAGGCATTGACTTTCTATACATCAGCCCCCAAGACAGTTCCGACTCGCTTTCTGATATTTCTACTTTTAACTTTTGATTGTTAATTTTAATTTCAGTATTATACTCTTCTGCAAAATTATCTTGAGCCAAAAGAGTAATGACATAAAATACTAAAACCAAAAAGAAACTAAATATTTTTTTATCCATAGCCAAACTTTCGTTAAAAAATAATCTTTGATCCAGCTAAAAGCTAATATATAACAGTTTTTTCATAATTACAAAAAAATCAGCTATTATTTGGTTAGAATTAGCTTCTTGATGAGACTAACCCTGCCTGCTTCTAATCTATAATAATAGACTCCGCTATTTAATCTATTAGCATTAAATTTAACATTATGCTGACCTGCCTTGAGATTTTTATCTAATAATTCTCTGAGCTTTTTACCTTCTGTATCAAAAATAGTGAGTCTTACCCTCGCATCCTCATTAATACTAAATGAAATAGTCGTACTTGGATTGAATGGATTGGGATAATTTTGAAATAGTTTTACAGATCCATTAACAATGCCAGCCTCCTCTTCAATAAATTCAGTTGAGGTAATTGTAACATCAAATTGAGCAACGACAACTTCCTCTCCCGAAATTCCTTTCACTTTGACCCTAACAGCATCAGCAACCTCATTAGCCGTAAGAGTTAGAATTGAACCTGCTAGTTCTCCACTCAAGGCATCAGGATTAGAAATAAATTCTAATTCGTAAGAAATTTCAGCTCCTGAATTTGTATAATAATAATTGCTCAAATCAATAGTTATGGTGCTACCTTTTACAATAGTAAGATCCTCTATAGGATCTAATTGAAGATCATAAAAAGACTGAATCGCTTCTTTTAATTTTTCGGAAATATTGGCTTGAGATAACCCTGCTTCGTTATAATAAACCACATTATCTTTTCCGATTACTCCAAATAAAGGATAAAATCCTACCCCAAATCCACCTGTCTGAGTATAAAGCTCTTCACAATAAGGAAAATTTATCATTTCCCAGTTATATGTTGCCAGCCAATACGATTTTCCTGCAAAAGGAGAGTTTGCAGTTGGTGAAAAAACTTTTCTCCATTCATTTTCTAACTTCGGCGCCGCCGCAGAACAACTTGCTCAGTTGTTACTTCCCCAAAAAATCAAAACAGCTTTACCGGCTTCAGTTTGTTGATAGATAGAAGTTTCCAGACCTTCAGAATCTGTCCACGAAATATCATCGCAAATATCACCTTCTTCATATTTTGCAAATATCGGGAGTAAAACTATTAGTAAATTAACTATTATAAGTATTTTTTTCATTTTCTTTCCTCTTATTTATCATAAATTGAGCAGAATCTAGAGATGAAACCAAACTAGGCTGCTATATTTATTAACAATTAAGATAAGTTTTTTTAAAAGAAAGTCAATTCCTATTTATTATAAATCCTAGCCCTCTTTTATCTAGAGAGCAGTTCGTGGGATCTTAAAGAAGTCTTTGGTTCTAAAAAGTCTGACTCATTAAAAATAAAAGGGCAAGATTCGAAAACCTTACCCTAATATTCAACCTATTTTTGTGCTTAGAAAATGATCAGTGTTAGTATTTCTAAAAAATTTCTTAGTTTTAGTAGCTCTTTGGCTCTAGAAAGTCTGAATCATTAAAAATAAAAAGGGCAAGACCAGAAAGCCTTACCCCTTAACGACTTATTTTGTGAGTAGAAATGGATGAGCTACAAGGACTGATTAAAATTTTATGACCGAGCCTACATACTAGTAGGTGACCGAATGAAATTTT
>PDWI01004994.1_pt1 | contig 30807 bp, 28 predicted proteins | sample 1430891 | NCBI WGS metagenome assembly PDWI01 (sample SAMN01162508, study PRJNA174530) | Oral metagenome, whole genome shotgun sequencing project. | biome: Marine environment; feature: Marine mammal; material: Swab sample of the gingival sulcus; isolation source: swab sample of gingival sulcus... | reverse complement strand
TTTTTTCCTTTTCCTCAACACGTATTTTAACAACAAAATTGGCCCTTAAATTCAATTAGTTTGTTTGGATTTACAACGTATAGCTATTGTTAAAAACAAAATGCAATGAGCGTGTACGATAATACAACTTATATTTTTAAATTTTAACTTAAATTTTTTTCTATGAAAAAAGTATTTTTATCCGCACTTTTAATAGGTGCAACAGGAATGATTTTTGCTCAGAATAATACGAGCACTGTAAATCAAACAGGAGTTAACAACGGTTCTACTGTAGTTCAAATAGGAAATGACAACAATTCTCAAGTTGACCAAAATGGTTCCATGAATGTACTGGGCGGTGAGGATAATACGGCTACAGTATTACAGTTAGGCTCAATGAACGATGCCAAAATTAACCAACTCGGAGACAGAAATAATGCTTCCATAACACAAACCGGTATCGATAACATGTCCCGCCAAAGCCAAGGCACAGGCTGGGCAGAAGACAACGTTCAAAAAGCCGAACAAAATGGTATAGGTAATAAGAATTATCAATTGCAAAGATGGGACCAAAACACCGGTGAAGTTTACCAAAATGGTTTAAACAACTATGCCAATCAAGACCAACAAACCATGACAAATGGAATTTTAGGAAACCATGCTATTATAAACCAAACCGGAACATTAAATGAGGCTTACCAAACCCAAAGAGGTAGTGGAAACTTTGCCGATGCCTTGCAAGATGGTGTTCTAAATTATTCCGACCAATATCAGGAAGGAACAAATAATGAAGCCTATGTTGTACAATATGAGGCATTGAACGCAGCTTATCAAAAACAATATGGAGAAAACAACTACGCTGTTGCTTATCAAAACGATATAGCTGCAGGTGGCTTAAACTTGGCTATGCAAAACCAAAACGGAAGTTTTAATACTGCTACAGTAGATCAAGGCGGGCCAGCAATAGATAACTGGGCATTCCAAACACAATTGGGAGATGATAACGTAGCTTTGGCAAAGCAAACCGGCCTAACCAATACTTCCTACCAAAACCAAGCAGGCATAGCTAATGAATCTTATACCTACCAAGACGGTTGGTTAAATTTCAGTGAAGTGAATCAATTAGGTTTCTATAACTATTCCGAAGTTGACCAAATAGGTTGGGTAAACCAGTCTTATGTACTTCAGAGTGGTTTGAGTAACAAAGCAGATATTTACCAAGACGGATTGTTTAACGTAAGTAATTCTTTCCAATTTGGCACAGAACACAGCAATAACGTAAATCAAGTTGGTATAGGAAACAACTCTTTTGTATTCCAGTCTAACTAATTAATTATACCTTACTAAAATAGAAGTGGAGACAAGTTTTGTTTCTACTTCTATTTTTTTTATCTTTGTCTTATGAAGAAAAGGTTACTTTTATTAATTGTGTTTGTTGGGTTATCCTTTTACATAAGCCAAGCCCAACAATTAACTGATTCTAATTCTGCCTTAATAAACAATTACTTTAAAATCGGAGATTATTCTGCACAGGTAGTTGCCGAAACTTTTCTTTTACAACTGGGCAACTACAACGATATAGGTGTACAAACTGATGAAAAATCCCTTATTCAGGTAGGGCAAATAGGTGATTACAACAGTTATTTCTTTATCAGTGCTTTCGGATCTAAAGACTTCTCTATAGACGTATTACAACAAGGCAGCGGCAACTCCATTCAAGTATTTGGAGAAAATGAACTAATGAAAAACGCCACCATCCGGCAAACAGGTACAGACAAGCAGATTATTATTACTAATAATTGAAATCAATTTCTTCAAACACTAAAAGGAGTAATTTATAAAAAAAAATTTGTGAAATTCCCAGAATACTAAAGTTTATTTATTGAATTAAATCTTTTCTTTTTATAAATGGCTTAGGCTTGAGTCTTATCCTTTTTGATAACAACTACGTTGTTTATCTTATTAACCCCAAATAAACACCGCATTTTAAAAAAAGGGGTTTTTCCCTATATTCTTGTATTAATCTATTACCTATGTTTGTATCATAATTTAAAACATGTTGCTATGTTAAAGGATGATAAAACCAACAAACTTTCTCTTTATCTCTATTTTCTTACCCAACAGGTTTTAAAATAATTTTAGCTAAAATTTCGACCCTTAAATTCAATAAATATTGAATTTAAAAATGTGCAACAATTATTTTAAAAACTACAATAACAGCTGTTGCAACATTAAAGCAAGCCTGTAATACAACGGGCAACTAAACTAATAATTTAACTTAAATCTTTTTACTATGAAAAAAGTATTTTTATCCGCACTTTTAATAGGTGCAACAGGAATGATTTTTGCTCAGAATAATACGAGCACTGTAAATCAAACAGGAGTAAACAACGGTTCGGCTATAGTTCAAATAGGGAATGATAACAATTCTCTTGTAAGCCAAAATGGTGCTATAAACCCATTAGGTGGCGAGGATAATATGGCTACCGTATTGCAAGTTGGATCATTCAACGATGCCGGTATAGACCAAAAAGGCGACAGAAATGATGCGTCTATAACCCAAACAGGTGCTTTTAACTTTTCAAGACAAGAGCAAGGCCTAGGTTGGGCAGAAGACAATGTACAGATAGCAGAACAAGTTGGAACGGGCAATGTTAATTATCAATTGCAAAGATGGGATCAAAACACTGGTGAAGTTTACCAAAATGGTGTTGGCAACTACGCCAATCAAGACCAACGTACCATGGCAAATGGAATTTTGGGAAGTCATGCTGTTATAAACCAAACAGGTATATTGAATACGGCTTACCAAACCCAAAGAGGTAGTGGTAATTATGCCGATGCTTACCAAAATGGTTTCTTAAATTATTCTAACCAATATCAGGAAGGAATAGATAATAATGCGTATGTTATACAATATGAGTCTTTTAATGAAGCCTATCAAACACAGTATGGAAATGACAACTATGCCATTGCTTATCAAAATGATTTAGGTGTAGGAGGAAGCAACCTTTCTATACAAACACAAAGTGGCAGCTTTAATAATGCTACTGTTGACCAAGGTGGGCCTGCTATAAGTAACCAGGCTTATCAAACACAAAATGGTGATCTTAATATTGCATATGTTTCACAAACTGGTTTAGGTAATATTTCTTTTCAAAATCAACTTGGAGTAGCTAACGAATCTTACACTTTCCAAGACGGTTTGGCAAATATTAGTGGTACAGACCAAAATGGATTAGGTAACCTTGCATTAACTAACCAAACAGGTTTGTTTAATGCTAGTGGTGTTCTACAAATTGGCTCACTTAACGAAGCTTATGTAAACCAAGATGGTATTGCAAACATTTCTGGTGTTTTACAAAGTGGCACCTCAAACTTTGCTAATATAAACCAAACTGGTTTAGGTAACATTAGTGCTTCTGCACAATTTGGCATGGGTCATTCGCACACTTTAAACCAAGTAGGTGTAGGAAATGTTTCATTAAATTTCCAGTCTAACTAATTTATGTTCTTAAAACAGAAGTGAAGTTATAATGCTTCACTTCTGTTTTTTAAAAAATTTTTGTTACAAAATGAACTGAGTCAAAATAATTAATCGATTATACTTAGAAATGGTTTAATGGAAAAATACCCACAAATTATATTTTTTATGGAACCGATAAATCTTAGACATCCATATCTTACCATTAACAAATAAAAAGATGAAAAGAAAAAATATTGTATTGGGAATGCTATCTGTATACTTTATAACCATAGGCCTATCAGGTTATGCTCAGGAATTAAGTGATAACAACTCTGCACTTATAGCTGCTTATTTTGATAACAGTTCAAATGTAATATCGCAAACAAAAATTTTCCAGAACGGCAATTACAACACCTCATTCATACAAACTTCGCCAAAAGAAAACATCAATATTTATCAGGAAGGGAGTTTTAACGGTTATTTCTTTATTAGTGCATACGGTAAAAATGATTTTAACTTAAATGTCATCCAACAAGGAAAAAACAACAGCATCCATATATTTGGTGAAAACAGCTTAATGAAAAATGCTACCATTAGGCAAACGGGAACAAATAAAGACGTTATTATTACCAATAACTAAATTGGCTAATTGCCAACTTTCTTCATAATTTTTATTTAACTTGCTCCAATTAAAACAAACATGAATAAGCTATTCTATATATTACTTTTAATCATCTGTTTTTCGGGTTATGCACAAGTTATTAATCCTGAAGTAGAAGCTACCATAAAAGTGGTAGAAAACGAAGGGATGATATCCATAGAAGGCATAGCAGAGAATAAAACCAATATCTATCAACAAGAACTTTTGTATTTATTAGTAGGCCTAAAAACCGGAACTACGGGCAATATATCCAAGAATCAGCAATCCGGTAAATTTTCATTAGATCCGGAAGAAAGCAAGGTACTTACTACACTAAAAGTAAACCGCCAACCGGCAGAACAAATAAAGCTATATTTATTTATACGAAAAGGCGAACAGCTTATAGATAAAGACACATTGGTGCTTGGAAATGTTCAAAAATCAACTAAGATACGGAATACCGATTCCGGTATTGAAATAAAAGGCCTGGTGGTAGAAGAAGTCATTACTAAACCGGCAAAGGATTTTTATGATTATTTTTATCAAAAATACAGTAATAGCAGCCGGCAATTTCCTTACGTGGTAAAAATTACAGAAAAACCACTCCCCGGCATATCCAGTCTGGTTACCGTTTATGCAGATGATGATGCCATCTATGTCACACGGACTAATCCCAGACAAGAATTTTTGGAAAGTTCCGCACAAGAGGCTATCTTAGCATTAAATAATTATTATCAGCGACAGCAATTATTATTCAAAAATGAATTTAAATATTAACTTGCCCGTTATGAAAAAATTACTCTTTTTCATCCTTATTGCTCTTCCTTTGAGCCTTTTCTCTCAAGAGTTGGTTTACAAACCCATTAATCCGTCCTTTGTAGGTGGCAATTCATTTAATGCCCAGTGGTTACTTAGTTCGGCAGAAAGCCAAAACAAGCTTCAGGAAGAAGATGAAAACAGTTTTAAGCAACAATCAGAACTGGAAAGGTTTACAGAAAGTTTAAACCGTCAGTTACTCAATTCACTCTCCAGAGACTTGTTTAAAGGACAATTTGGTGATGAATCCTTTACAGAAGGGACTTTTACTTTTGGTAGCCTGGTAGTAGATATAGTGCCTACCAGTACCGGTTTATCTATAAATGTTTTGGATACCACCACGGGCGAACAAACACAAATAATTATACCAAACTAATTACTATTAATGATTAAACAACTGCAAATAGGGATTTTATCTCTTCTTTTAGTTTTATTGTCAAGTTGTGCAGCTTATTTTAATCAACCCTTACAAACACAACCGGCACGGTTAGGGGAAGATACCTTTATAAGTGAAAACTTAGATAGTATAACACCTAAGCAACCCATAGAAGTGGGCGTATATAAATTTAGAGACCAAACCGGGCAATACAAACAGACAGAAGCCGGCATTAGTTACAGCACTGCAGTTACTCAGGGAGCCACTTCTATCCTTATACGGGCATTGGAAGAATCAGGATGGTTTGTACCGGTAGAACGCGAAAACGTAAGTAACCTGCTTAACGAGAGGCAAATTATTCGTTCCACCCGGCAGCAATACAGCCAAAAAAATGGCAAAAAAGTGGACGAAACGGGAGATTTGCCACCATTGCTCTTTGCCGGTATCTTGTTAGAAGGCGGAATTATTTCTTATGACAGCAATATTATTACCGGAGGTGCAGGAGCCAGATATTTTGGTGCAGGAGCATCAGCTCAGTATCGGCAAGACCGTATTTCTATTTATCTACGTGCCGTTTCAACTTCCACCGGAAAAGTGCTAAAAACTGTGTATGTATCTAAAACACTACTATCTCAAGCTATTGATGTAAGCATGTTCCGATATGTAAAAATAAAACGGCTATTGGAAATAGAAACTGGTGTAAGCCAAAACGAGCCGGCTCAGCTCGCCGTAAAAGAAGCTATTGAAAAAGCCGTTGAAAATTTGATTATAGAAGGAATTTTAGACGGACTTTGGCAACCCAAAGAAGGCGAAAAAGGGATAGAATTGGTTAAAAAACGCTATGAAGAAGAAAAAAAAGCAGCCGGAGAAACCAAATTGTTTAACCGTAACTTTACAGAAAAAAGGAGTGCTACAGCTTTTAGCTTTAACGCAGGTACTGCTCTTATGGACGGCGACTACGCAAAACCACAATTTGACTATAATTTTAAATTTGGTATAAAACAATTTTTGTTTAGCCCTAAGTTTAACGTAAACGCATCCATAAATTTATTTCGGTTAAGAAACAAAAAGGCTTTTGAAAAGCGTTTTGCTTCGCTTGATGCCAACTTGGAATATATTATCCTGCCAAATGACAACATTACACCGTATGTTTTTGGTGGAGGCGGATTAATGCTCAAAACTTCTATAGACCCCAGCATAAAACTCCAATACGGAGCAGGAATAGAATACATGCCTACACCAAAGTTAGGCTTTAGAATTTTTGGCGAACACAATGTGTTGTTTACTGATGAATTAGATAATGTCATTCATGGCAAAAGAGACGATTTCTTTTGGCGGTTTGGCGTAGGAATTAATCTCTATCTGGGCAAAGGTTTTAAAAAAAGTAAACCGGCCTCTACTAATTAAATGGGAATTATCATGAGAAAAATAATTAACATATTATCCGTTTTAACATTTAGCTTATTGTTTTTTACCAATTGTACCGAAGATGCCATAAATGTTGTAGGTGAAGGTACTATTACCGGGCGTGTAGTAGAAGCAAAAACTTTTGAACCGATAAAAAATGCCAAAGTAACCATTACGCCTACAAACAATGCTACTTTTACCGATGAAAACGGTGATTTTGTACTAAAAGACGTTCCGGAAGGCGATTATTCCGCTCAAGCCGAAAAAGATGGCTACTTAGCCAAAATAGAACCGGTAACGGTAACCGAAAGCAACGATGTAAACGTAATCTTTGAAATGGACGATGAAACCGCTCTGAATAAACCTCCATCTGTACCTGTTCTCATAAGCCCGAAAGACAATGCTACAGGTCAAAACGTGAGTGTTGAATTGGTATGGAATGCCTCCACAGATCCGGATGAAAAAGACAAATTAACCTATGACGTAACCGTAAGAAACGACAAAAACAACGATGTAATTTTTGTAGAAAGCCTTACCGATACTACTTATGTATTGGAAAATCTAAAATACGGAACCAAATACTTCTGGCAAATTACAGTATCCGACGCTGTAAACGAAGATGTGCTATCACCGGTACACGCCTTTACCACAGATAAATACCCCAATAATCGATTCTTTTTTGTTAAAAAAGACAGCATAAACAGAAACAACATTATCTATTCTTCCAATGCTGACGGCAGCAATATTTTTCCGCTTACCGCTTCTGACCAGAACAGTTGGCGGCCCAGAATGAATAGAGCCTCAGGCAAAATTGCCTTTTTGCGTACTGTTAATACGGAAACACATATTTTTATAATGAATCCGGATGGTTCCGATATCCAACAAGTGACTCAGGCGGTACCAATAAAAGGATTTAAACAAGATGAAGTAGATTTCTCCTGGTCCGGAAACGGAGACAGGCTTATCTATGCTAATTTTAACAAGCTATATCTTATCAATAAAGACGGTAGTGGCCTAAAGGAAATTTATAAAACCACCGATGGCAACTTTATTACAGAATGTAGTTGGAGTTTTGACGAGAGCTTTATCGCTATTAAAACCAATAATAATGATGGGTATAACGTGAAGATTTTTACCATAAATATGGCCGGTACCGTGTTAAAAACTGTTTTGAGTGGCGTAAATGGTGCAGCAGGTGGCTTGGATATTTCCGTGGACAACCAACGATTACTCTACAGTTATGATGTGTCGGGTTATGAAGACGCTTCCTACAGACAGTTAAACAGCCAACTATTTACTTACAATTTAAACACCAATGAGGTAAATAATATATCCGGTAATAAAGAAGATGGTACCAATGATTTGGATCCCAGATTTTCGCCTAATGAAGCAAAGGTAATCTTTGTAAATACCTCAAATGACGGTATTTCACAAAAGAATATATACACAATGGATGCTAACGGCGGCAACAGGAAAAAAGTGTTTGAAAATGCCATTATGCCTGATTGGGAATAAATTTGTGAGACACCCTAAAATAGCAGCCGAAGGGCTAAAAACATTTGTAAGTCACACTGCAGATAATTTAAATACCTGTTAATTGCATTATGGTAACTTGGATTACATTTTTATTTTAAAATTAATCCTTATTTTTACCAAATAAAATTTTAAATTAAAAACATGGGATTATTTAATTTTTTTGGTTCAAACAAGAACAGTAAAGTTCAAGAATATATTGACAACGGAGCTGTAGTAATAGACGTAAGAACCGTTGCAGAATTTAACGATGGACATGTACCAGGTTCAAAAAACATAGTTTTAGATACTATAGAAAACCACATTGAAGAGATAAAAAACCTTAACAAACCCATTGTTACTTGCTGCAGAAGCGGTGCCAGAAGCGGCAGTGCAGCTTCCATTCTAAAAAACCATAATATAGATGCCATAAACGGCGGTCCATGGCAAAATGTGGCCAGTTGTTTGCAATCTACCAAGTAATAGCAGGTACTTTCTGGGTTAGATTTTCCATTTTTTGTAATAGCTTTTCTTTAAAAGCCAAATGCTGTTTGCCTTCAGGATGTATTGGCCTATGAGCCAGTCCTTTTTGAATGGTATCTACTTCGTCCATTATCGTAAAGTAGTTCTTGTCTATCCATGCTTTTTTAAACTTTTCCCAGACATAATTAATTGCTATAGGGCTTGGATGAACCATGTCTTCAGCATAAAACCGATAATCGCGTAGCTCATCCATCATAATTTCGTAAGAAGGAAAATAAAACGCATAAGCCTCTTTTTCAATAACCTGATGTAATGCCGATAGCAAATGAGACTTACTTCTGGTATTTTCTATAAAACCATCTCTAAGATGTCTTACCGGCGAAACCGTAAAAATAAAAGTTAGATTGGGGTTAATAGCCCTAACCATTTTGATAATATTTTGCAAACTACTACTTACCTGTTCTACACTCAACAGTTCTTTGGTAAAGTTGTTTTGTGGCACCTTATGGCAATTGGCAACAATTTTACCTGATTTTTTATACCTGTACACCCTTGCAGTACCAAGTGTGATAATAAGATGTGAGGTGTTTTTCAAAAAGCTGTTTGCAGCCTCAATTGCAATATTTAATTGATTTAAAGCCATCAATTTATCAACATGACTCAATCTGGAATGTGCATCAAAACAGTGCCACTGCTCGTTTATGAAAAACAAGTCATCCTTCGTAAAAAAAATTTGTTTAGTGGTCTTTTTGATGAAACTTAAAATAGCTCAACTTCTCCCCTATATTTTCCACAAAACAAGAACCCAATGCCAAAATTTTGGACGAATAGCCTATTTGTCTTGTTCCTTGCGGTTTTACATCAAATTTAGTTTGTAGCTTCATTAAACTTTATGAATTTGTGTGTATTTAACCCGAATTATTCATGTAAAATTGAACCAGTTTGTTTGATTTTAGTGCTATTCCGTTACTTAAAAAATTACCTCCAACCTTCACTTTTTTAAAACACTTTGCTTTTGGCCAATGTGATGTTGCCAACTAAACAATAAAAACTACTACTGAAAATTAACCTTATCATGTACTTTAATATGCACACCACCGTTCCAAAGTGTTAAAATATCGGTGGCCACTGCTGCCCCGCTACCACATGCTGTGGAAAACTGGCTACGCCATCCGGCTAAAGTACCCGCTACATAAATACCGTCTGCCACTTTATGGTCAGTATTTATTAATTGTACCCGTTCTTTTTCAGGTTTGCTTTTTTTATGCGGAATAACAAATTGTTCCAGACCTTTTATATTAAACGCTTTTGTATAACCTGTAGCAACTACAATAATTTTTGTTGTAAAGCTATCTTTATTAGTCTTAACCCCAAAAACACCCCCTTTTTTTTCAACGCTCATAACCCGATGTTTCTCTATAATATTTACATGAGGATACAACTTTTGCAGTTGTTCTTTTCCTTTTTCTAAAATATCGGCTCCGGTAGTTCCGGGATTCAATCCCAAAACATTGTTAAATAAGGCTGTTTGCAAATGTGATGTTTTTTGGTGTAATACTATACTTATTTTTTTATCCTTAGCAAAAGCCTTTTCGCCCGCAGAACCTAACACTAAGGCACACGACATTCCGGCTGCCCCACCGCCTATAATTAATACATCATCCATTTTGGTAATTTTTATTTATTAAATAATTCCTGAATATTGGCCGCAAACAACTTTACGGCTATAGCCAACAGGATGACTCCAAATATTTTTCGCACAACACTTATGCCTCCTTTTCCCAATAAATTTTCTATCCTTTTGGAAAGTTTTAAGACCACATAAACAAAAATGGAATTAATCATTATAGCAATGATTACATTAATAAGGGCATATTCTGCCCGAAGTGACAATATGGTAGTCATAGTTCCTGCACCGGCAATCAACGGAAAAGCCAGCGGTACTACACTTGCCGTTTCAGGAGCATCGTCCCGGTAAAGCTGAATGCCCAAAATCATTTCTAAAGCTAAGAAAAATATAACAAAAGCCCCGGCTACCGCAAAAGAATTTACGTCTATGCCTATAAGCCTAAGAATTTTTTCACCAATAAACAAAAAAGCAATCATAATTATTACGGCAACTATAGAAGCTTTTTCTGACTGAATATGCCCGGCTCTACGCCTTAAATCTATAATAATGGGTATGCTGCCTATAATATCTATTACAGCAAATAACACCAGCGTTGCAGTAAACGTTTCCTTTAAATCAAACCCCATTTGCTTTGTTTTTAAATTTTTTGCAAAATTAGATAAAATAAAAACTAATTTTATAACAATATTCACAGATTTTTTTCTGTATTTTACAGTTATGATTTTAGTTACAGGCGGTACCGGATTAGTAGGAGCACACCTCTTGTATAAGTTGGTAAGCAATGGAATGCCTGTACGGGCTATTCACCGAAAAAACAGTAATTTGGAACGTGTTAAACACGTTTTTTCTTATTATGCTGATAATAATAGCAAAGCCCTGTTTAAAAAAATTGACTGGCAGTGTGCTGATTTGAGTGATATTCCTGCTTTAATCAAAGCCTATAATGGCATTACCGAAGTATATCATTGTGCTGCCCTCATATCCTTTAGCAATACCGACTATAAAAAAATGCGAAAGATAAACATAGATGGCACCGCCAATGTTGTAAATCTATGTATCTCAAATAATGTAAAAAAGCTATGTTTTGTTAGTTCAATAGCTACAATAAGTGTTCCTTTAAATAATACACCGGCTACGGAAGTTAAAGAATGGACAGAGCAGGACAAAAAACACGGCTATGCCATTACCAAATACGGAGCAGAAATGGAAGTATGGCGTGCAGGGCAAGAAGGTATACCAGTGGTAATAGTAAATCCCGGAGTAATATTGGGTTCAGGATTTTGGCAGTCCGGCTCCGGATTTATATTTGATAAAATATATAATAAATTTCCTTTTTATACCGAAGGCATTACGGGCTTTGTAGATGTAGATGATGTGGTAAATTGTATGGTTTTACTGATGAATAGCCGCATAGAAAACGAAAGATTTATTCTTGTAAGTGAAAATAAAACATACCAATCAGTATTTTTTAACATTGCCGATGCGTTTGGCAAATCTCGGCCAAAAATAAAAATAACCCCGTGGATGAGCAGTATAGCCTGGCGTTTGTTTTGGTTTACCGGATTATTTACCAAACGTAATCCTGTATTAACCAAACATACCGCAAGATCTTCACATACTAAGAGGTATTTTAGTAATGAAAAGATAAAAAAAACATTAGATTATACATTTAAACCAATTGAAGTATCTGTAAAGGAGAATTGCAAACGGTACTTGAGAGATAGAATAGGAGAAAAATGATGTCCATTTTTTCTCCGGCAAGGTATTGTGTAAATCATAATATTAATCCTCCTCTTGCCGTTCCTTAGCTTCGTTAATTATAGAATCTAACTCGGAAGTAGGGTCATATTTTTCTTTAATGGCTTTAATATTGGCTTCTACCTCTTTAAACATATTCAGATATTCTTCTATTGTTGAGGTGTAATAAGTATTGCTTTCACTAAAGCGGGCACTGTCTATGTTGTATTTTTCAAAAACCAGTGGCAAATAATCTAAATAATTGACGGAATCTTTGGTACGCACAGATTTTGCCCCATTGGCCAAATAAATATCTGTCCAGATAGCTACCATTTGGTCCTTATCAATCAAATTATCCGGTTTTTTAAACTTGGTATTACTGGTACAGGCAAAAAGGCTAATCAACAATAAGATATGTAAATACTTCATTTTTTAAATAAATCTGTTTTCTAAACGCTGTTACTAAAAATGCTCGTTAGAAAATCTAAATGAGCAAACTTACCAATATTTTTCCAAAGGTTGTGGCCCTGCTAACACCGTTTTTACAATTTCATTTTTTCCGGATTTGTCCTTTTTTGTATGCCATTTTACCATACTTATCTCTAAATTCAGAATTTCTATGCCAATGATTGAAAACGGATGTACACAACTTCCATCATTAAAATAAGGCAATAAGCCGGGGTCCGGAAATCTGGGACGATGCGTATGGCCGGCAATGACCATCTGATTGTTGTTTTTTACAATCCATTTTTTGAGTTTTTTCTCCACACTAATCAGATTTTTATAATTTTTTGCTGGAGAAGTGGGGTCTTTTATGTTAAACCATTTTTGTAAGGGTTTCCAAAAATAACGCACAAAAAAACGGCTCACTTTCCAAAACCGATAGTTAAACCAATCGGCTTGATGGCCGTGGATTAAAAAAATGGTTTTATCGGTGCTTTCTACTTCCAGCAACATGCTCTCATAGTATTTTAAATTAAACAGGCGTTTCTTTTGTTTAATATTTTTTGGCGGAAACACTTTATGCAACATTTTTTCCACTACTAAGGGGTCGCCAAAAATCATATCATGATTGCCATAAAGCAAATACAATCTGTCCTCGTCATAAAACATTTTTAGCAAGGCAAAAGTGCTGCTATGTCCTTTGTAAATGGGTTCAAAAGAGTAATTTTCCCAAAGCTCAATTCCATCACCCAATTCAATATAGGTAAAGCCGGCTTTGTAATATTCTGTAATGGCCTTTTGATAGATTAACATATTGTGCGAAAAATCATCGGCATAGCTGTTGTCGCCTTTGTGAATATCACTAAAAAAGATAATTTTACTATCTTGGTTTATCGATAGTTTTTTTGCCTTTTTATAACATTAATCATTCGGCGAAAGCCAAAAATAATTCATTACGCATTTTAATCGTAATTTTGCGTGACTAAAAATAGTACAAATTTTACAGATATGCTTGAAGATAAAAATCAATCTAAAACTTCTTTATCAGAATTGGGTGAATTTGGCTTAATAAATCATCTTACCAAAGACATAGAACTACGCCACAAAGAAACGGTAAAAGGTGTGGGTGACGATGCAGCCGTATTGGCTTTTAAGAACAAACAAACGCTTATCACCACAGATTTACTCATAGAAGGCATTCATTTTGACTTGACTTATATGCCACTAAAACACTTGGGCTACAAAGCAGTTATAGTAAACCTTTCTGACGTTTATGCCATGAATGGCAAGGCTACTCAAATAACGGTTTCTATAGCAGTCTCTAACCGATTTCCGTTAGAAGCCATAGAAGAATTGTACGCGGGTATTCATTTAGCTTGTGCCAATTATAAAGTAGATTTAGTAGGGGGTGATACCACCTCTTCTACTAAAGGCTTGTTAATAAGCATTACGGCAATAGGTTTTGCCGAAAAAAATGAAGTAGTTTATAGAAATGGTGCTAAACCCAATGATTTGGTGGTACTAACCGGTGATATAGGAGCCGCCTACTTAGGCTTACAAGTCCTGGAACGCGAAAAACAGGTGTTTCAGGTAAATCCTAATGCACAGCCGGAATTGGAAAACTACACCTATTTAGTAGAGCGACAACTAAAACCAGAGGCCAGAAAAGACATTCCACTGCTACTAAAACAGTTAGACATAAAACCAACCGCGATGATAGATATAAGCGATGGCCTTTCTTCAGAGATTTTACACATCTGTACGCAAAGTAAAGCGGGTTGTAATTTATTTGAAGATAAACTGCCCTTAGACCCACAAGTAATTAGTACCTGTGAAGAATTAAACCTTGACAGCACTACCATTGCCCTTAGCGGTGGTGAAGACTACGAACTGCTATTTACCACAGCCTTGGATAATTTTGACAAAATAAAAGGCAATCCTAATTTTACAGTCATTGGCCATATTACTGAAGAAGCTAACGGTGTAAATTTAATTACCCGAGGCAACCAGAAAGTGCCTATAACCGCCCAGGGCTGGAATTCTTTTTAACAGCATTATTTTAAATCCCGAAAAAGTTCCAAAACTAATCCCAAAAAGGTTTGAAAGACATACTACGGGTGTAACATTTTGGGTATAAAAAAAGGCCTCAAAGGTTTTAAAAACCTTTGAGGCCATATTTATTAACTTAAAGTGTTAACTGCCTTATTTCTTTAAAGTAATGTCAACTCTTCTGTTTTTGGCTCTACCGGCACTAGTTTTATTGGTAGCTATAGGATTAGCTTCTCCATAACCTTTAGAGGTTAATCTGCTTGCGTCTATTCCTTTAGATACTAAGTAGTCCATTACCGCTTTAGCTCTTTCTTCAGAAAGTTTTTGGTTCAATTTATCAGAACCTGAGCTGTCTGTATGGCCTTCTATATGGAAATCAGAATCTTTGTATTCTTTCATAATGTCTACAATAAGGTCTAATTTCTCTTCAACACCTACTCTAAAGTCAGATTTACCAACTCGGAAATAGATATTTTTAGCAAACTGATCTAATTTCTTCTTGGCTTCTACAGTAATCACCTTTTCAGGACAACCTTGATTAGAAGCAGGACCAGCTTCATTAGGACAGTTATCGTCTTTGTCAAATACGCCATCACCATCAGCATCAGGCCATGGACAACCTTTATTTTCAACCGGGCCAGCTACATCCTTACAATCATCATCTTTATCATATACGCCATCACCATCAGCATCAGGACAACCGTTATTGGCAACTGTACCAGCTTCGTTTGGACACTCATCGTCTTTATCTGCAACACCGTCTCCATCAGCATCAGGACAACCGTTTAAGGCGGCTAAACCGGCAACTTCAGGACAAGCGTCATCGCTATCTTTAATGCCATCGCCATCAGTATCAGGGCAACCGTTAAAGGCTTCTAAACCGGCAACCTCTGGACACTCATCATCTTTGTCATATATACCATCACTATCAGTATCTTTACCTCCAAAACGGATAACTAAACCGGCAGCATGTTGGAAATGCGGCATTACACGATCTTCATCAAAAGAGTGTTTGTAATTTGTCTGAAAGTTTAAACCGATAAAATCATTAAACCAGAAGTTGATACCTACACCTCCATTAGCAGTACCGGCACCTAAATCATCTATCCAGGTATAACCACCACCTATTTGTAGGAAGGGGTCAAACCAAGAAGATTTATTCCATAGATTGTTTAATGCATAACGAATGTCTAAGTCAGCACCTATGTAAGAAAGGTCATTGGCAGACATATCTCCTATTTTCTCTATTTTATTAAGAGATCCGGAAAGGCCTATACCAAAACCACCACCAAGATATCTACCCACTCTTAATCTGGAAATAGAAGGTACCATATTGTAGTGGTCATCTATATTTCCAAACTCATCAAACCATTTGCCTTGTCCGGCTTGGTTTGTAGGATAAAAATCAACGGCATTAATACCAAAGTCCACAGAAAACGGATTGTTTTCATCTTGTGCACTCACACTAAGTGCGAATAGAAGTGCAGTTGCGAATAAAATTCTTTTTAATTGTTTCATTTTTATTAAATTAAATTTATAGTTTCCAGTTAAAAAATGCGATGCAAAGATACAATAATTAGCATAAATTATTAAAAACTGTTTAAAAATATGTAAATAATATCAATAAGACATCTGTAAAAACACTTTTAATTTTGTTTTATTTTGCTGATAATCAATAAAATAAAAAAGAATCAATATTAAAGTGATTTAACGGATAATCAAGGGCAATTTATATAAAAAATGATTGAAGACCAAAGAAAACGAAAATAATATAATTTGTAAGATAAAATAATACCTTTCTGTATATAAGTAAATGAGATTTTCAATGGTAATTTTTATCCGAAGATTTTGCTATTTGGCCAATGCATTTATTATTAACCTGATGATTTTTCAGGGAATAAAAAAATAATGGCTTCCCAGAATAAATTTACGACTTTTTAACGGCCAAAAGAGCAACTAGACTATATATTGGTTATACAGAAATAACGCATCAAAATTTGAAACACTACTCAAAAGACGGATAACAGCATAAGTTTTTGTCCGGATTTATTTTCAACCTAAAATCCGCAAAGATTTAGCTATTACAGGACAGGGCTTTTAGTAAAAAGTTGCCCGATTATCTTCTATCTCAGCAAATTCTTTTAAAGTTTCATAGAGCTTGCTGTTTTTGCTTTTATAATTATTTTTAAGAGTAGTTAAAGTTCCTGCATAATTATCCATCTTTGGCGGTAATTCTTTTTTAAGGATTTTAACGGCAAATACACCTTTTTTAGCGGGAATACCTGTGTATTGTTTACCTTCATCCAAAACAACTATGATACCGGCAAACTGTTCTGCCCTACCTATATTGGGCAATGCCGGGCTAGCCAGAGATACTGCATTGGAAGTTAGTACCGTTGTATTATAAGCATTGGCAATGGCTTTTAAGTCTTTACCACTCATTTTCTCTTTTATAAGTGCTGTTTTTTTCTCATTGAGCAATTTTGTTCTAATAGCTGCTTTTTGATTGCCGATATTTAGGCCTTCTGGCCTTTTTCCTGTAAGTTTTACTACTGTATAACCCTTGTCCACATCAAACCGTTTAATGTCATTTAATTCGGTATCTTTATTAAAAGCCCAATTTACAATTTGACGTTGGTTGCCCAAAGCAGAAACCCTTTCGTCCATTGGTTTAAGCCCCACAACTTGCTGTATTTTAACATTCTGTTCCTTTGCAAGAGATTCAAGATCTTTACCTTCATTGAGTTCTGATGCAAATAATTCAGCTTTTTGATAAATGGCATTTTCTGTTTCTTCAGAGGCATCTATTTTCCGGGCAAAAGTGGCCAATTTTACTTGTTTTTGTGAATTTTTTTGTTCTAAAACTTCAATAACGTGAAAACCAAATTGGGTTTTAACCACTCCAAAAGTACCCTTAGAATTTTCAAATGTAAAATCTCTGAATTCCGGAACCATAGCATTATAAGTAAACCATTTTAAATCCCCACCATTTACAGCACTCATCTTATCAGCCGAAAGCTCTTTAGCCAAATCTCCAAATCTATCAGGATCATTTTTTACAACTGTTAACAGGCTATCGGCTTGTTTTTTAGCCTCTGTCTCAGAAAGGGTAATAGACGGGTCATTTACGGCACTGCCGGCATAACTTATTAAAATATGTCTGGCTTTAACAGAATCGGGTAACTGTTTTACATCTATTAATTTTGTAATTTTAAAATAACCGGCATCTTTAAAAGGCCCGTAAACATCACCTATGTTCATATTAAATACCGTATCAGCTATAGCTTTATTTACCGTATTTTTTGTATAAAAACGTTCGTCTAAAGGTAAATCAGAACTTTGCAACCTAAAAAAGTTGGTTATGTCTTCCGTGTTTTTAAGCCCTTTTATCGTTATATTGCCTTTGGCTGCATTACTATATTCTTCACGGTCATTCTTTAAGGCTTCCAATTCAGATTTTATGGCTGCTTCATCCTCGGCAGTAGCAACTAAATCAAATTTTACATAGCTAACATCTCTTGTGGCTTCGGAATCAAACTGTTTGGGATGATTTTTTACATAATTCTTTATTTCATCATCCGAAACACTGACTACAGAATCTTTTACTGCAGTAAAAGGTACATAGACATATTGTATATTTAACTTGGTATTTTGGTTAGTGTAATAGTTCTCTGCCTGTGGAAAAGTGGGATTTATTGCAGAACTAACCAAACTATTATATGCTTTTATTTCTATACCGGTTTTTATATTTTCTTCAAAATCCCTCCAACTAAGCCATGCCGCTCTGCTTTGCTCATTATCGTCTTTGGCATCTTTTAAACCGGCAATGTATTCTTTGAGTTTATCCTCGTCAAAAAGGCCGGCTTCGTTTTTAAATTGCGGGCTGTTTTGCACAAATGGCTGACGTTTTATTTCTTCCCAAACATCTTTTTCACCTACCACTATTCCTGATTTTTCTAATTGGCTTTCATATACTTTTTGCCGTATTAGATTATTCCATGCTGCGTTTACACTTTGTATCTGAGAATTTCTGCCCTGCGAAGCATTTCGCTGTTGCTCTACGAGAGCGGCAAATTCTTGTACACTGATGTTTTCATTGTTAATTTCACCTACAGAATTGGAATTGCCTCCAAATCCACCACGGGTAAAAACATCTCCTATAACAAAAGAGAACAACGCCAAGGCTATGATAACTATTAAGAAAATAGAACGTTCTCTAATTTTTGATAATATGGCCATTATAAATTATTTTATTTAATGGTTTAGTTTTTATTTTAATCTAACCGAATTCTACGTAAAAACTTTATTTAAAATTTTTTACAGGGTGCAAAATTACAACTATTACTTGTATTAAAAAAGAAGATTTTTTTAAAAAATTACCGATAGTTCCACCTTTACAGTAAGGTTTTTCACCCTTTTGCTTTTGCTTTAAAAGCAAAAGCATATATTTTTAGTTGTTTTATCATTGCCACCAAACCATTAGCCCTTGTAGGTGACAAATGTTCTTTTAAGCCTATTCTATCAATAAATTGAGTATCCGCAGCTATAATTTCATCAGGAGTATGATGCGAAAACACCCTTAACAGAAGAGCTATTATACCTTTGGTAATAATGGCATCACTGTCAGCTGTAAAAATTACTTTATCATCCACAATATCAGCGTGAAGCCAAACTTTTGACTGACAGCCTTTTATGGTATTATCGTCTGTTTTATATATTTTGTCAATAAGTGGAATATCCCTTCCCAGTTCTATTAAATGCTCATAACGTTGCATCCAATCTTCAAAAAGTGAAAATTCGTCTATAATTTCTTCCTGTATTTCTTTTATACTCATTATTAAAACTTATTTTTGCAAAGATACTAAATAGTCTTTAGTCTATTTTAATGGCTATAGACCAATGACCAATTAGATTTCATAATGAGTAAACTTTTAATAGTGGGCACCATAGCTTTTGATGCTGTGGAAACGCCTTTTGGCAAAACGGATAAGACTTTGGGTGGTGCGGCCACTTATATAGCCCTGTCTGCTTCCAAATTTGATGTGGCAACCGGAATTGTATCCGTAGTAGGTGGCGATTTTCCCGAAGGGTATTTAGAAATGTTTAAAAGCAAAGGCATAGACACCACGGGGATAGAAATAGTGAAAAATGGTAAAACTTTTTTCTGGAAAGGAAAATATCATAATGATTTAAATGTACGGGATACACTGACTACTGAACTCAATGTTTTGGCAGATTTTAACCCAAAAGTGCCGGAATCTTTTAAAAATACAGATTTTTTAATGTTGGGCAATTTGCATCCTAATATCCAACTATCTATAATTGATCAAATACCTAACCGGCCAAAGCTCACCGTTCTGGACACCATGAATTTTTGGATGGACAACACCTGGGATGAATTGCTAAAAGCCTTAAAAAAAGTAGATGTAGTTACCATAAATGATGAAGAAGCCCGACAGCTAAGTGGAGAATATTCTCTGGTAAAGGCAGCAGAACGGATTTCAAAATTTGGCCCAAAATTCGTAGTGATAAAAAAAGGAGAGCACGGAGCTTTATTGTTTCACGAGAAGCAAATATTTTTTGCTCCGGCATTGCCTTTAGAAGAGATTTTTGACCCCACCGGTGCAGGAGACACTTTTGCCGGTGGATTTATAGGATACTTGGCAAAAACTAAAGATATTTCTTTTGATAATATGAAAAACGCCGTGATTTACGGGTCTAATTTGGCATCATTTTGCGTAGAAAAATTTGGCACCAGAAGAATGGAATATTTATCCAAAGAAGAAATACAGAAACGCCTGACACAATTTAAAGAATTAACGCAGTTTGAGATAGCATTGGCTTAGTATTTAGTTGGCAATCCTTTGCCAAAGCTACAGGATTGTAAAAAAGTGGCCGTTTTCCGCTCCGAAAACTGGCAGATTTGGCCTAAGAAGTAGCCTTTAGTAGTGAATAATTGTGTTATTAAAGCAAAATATTTACCTCTAAGGTATTAATTATTTGGAAAAAGACTGTAAACGAATATAAAGACAAAACAATTGACGTTTAAATAAATATGAGCCGTTGTTTACTCAACTCCAATGAACAATCTCAATTATACATAATAACCACAAACACATTAACTCAATAACAACAAATGAGTGACAGTATAAAACATGAATGTGGCATAGCCCTGGTAAGGCTTTTAAAACCGCTAGACTTCTATCAAAAAAAATACGGTACTTCCTTTTACGGCATTAACAAAATGTATTTGTTAATGGAAAAACAACATAATCGCGGCCAAGACGGGGCAGGCCTTGCCAGTATAAAATTTGACGTACCACCGGGTACACGGTTTATAAGCAGGGTACGGTCTAACCAGCAATCTCCCATACAGGATATATTCAAAAAGATTAATGACAGAATTAATGGTATTTTAGTAGATAATCCTGATAAAAAAACCGATGTTAACTGGCAAATAAACAACATGCCTTATGTGGGCAATGTGTTTTTAGGACATGTGCGATATGGTACTTTTGGCAAAAACAGTATAGAAAATGTACATCCGTTTTTACGGCAAAACAACTGGAAGCATAAAAACCTTATAGTAGCCGGTAATTTTAACATGACCAATTCGTATGATATGTTGCATGAACTTATAGAACTAGGGCAGCATCCAAAAGAAAATACGGACACGGTTACAGTAATGGAGAAAATAGGGCATTTTTTAGATGACGAAGTACAGAAAATTTACGATGAATGCAAAGAGAAAAACATTAATAAAAAAGATGCCTCTGTGGTAATAGAAAAAGAGCTGGATGTACAACGTATCCTAAAAAGAGCTGCCAAAAGTTGGGATGGTGGCTATGCCATGGCAGGATTAATAGGCCATGGAGATGCCTTTGTGCTCCGTGACCCATCGGGGATAAGGCCGGCATATTATTATAAAGATGATGAGGTAGTAGTAGTAGCTTCAGAACGATCTGTTATACAAACTACTTTTAATGTGGAGTTTAATGATGTGATAGAATTGGACAGGGGACATGCTCTTGTTGTTAAAAAAAACGGGCATACTTCTGTTTATCCTGTTTTAAAACAACGTGAAAATAAAGCCTGTTCTTTTGAACGCATATATTTTTCAAGAGGCAGTGATGCCAAAATTTATAAAGAACGAAAAAAATTAGGCAGATTAATTTTTCCCGCTATTCTTAAACACATAGAAAATGACATAAACAATACTGTTTTTTCCTATATCCCAAACACTGCCGAAACCTCATTTTTTGGTATGGCGGAAGCTGCAGAAAAATACTTAAATCAACACAAAATTAAAACGCTTCTAAAAGGAAAACGCACCTTATCAGCCGAAAAAGTAAACGAGATATTATCCGAAAGGCCCAGATTGGAAAAAATTGCCATAAAAGATGCAAAACTACGCACATTTATTACAGATGATAACAGCCGTGATGATTTAGTAGCCCATGTTTACGACATCACCTATGGTGTAGTTAAACCCACCGATAATTTAGTAATCATAGACGATAGCATTGTACGAGGTACTACCTTAAAAAAGAGTATCATTAAAATTTTGGACAGATTACATCCAAAAAAAATAGTTATTGTCTCTTCTGCCCCTCAGATAAGATACCCTGATTGCTATGGGATAGACATGGCAAAATTAGAAGAATTTATTGCCTTTAAAGCTGCTATTGAGCTACTTAAAGAAACCAACAAAGAAGATATTATAGAAAGTGTTTACAAGAAATGTAAAGCCCAACACAACTTACCGGAAACTAAAATAGAAAACTTTGTAAAAGCCATTTACAATCCGTTTACAGTAAATCAAATTTCCAAAAAAATAGCCCAAATGCTTAAAACCGATAATATACACGCTGAAATACGGGTTATTTTTCAACCCTTGGAAAATTTGCATAAGGCTTGTCCAAATCATACCGGCGATTGGTATTTTAGCGGAAATTATCCTACCATTGGTGGTACAAAAGTAGTGAACAGGGCATTTGTAAATTATTACGAAGGAAAAAATGAACGAGCATATTAAACGGGCTTTAGCTTTAGTTGTAATAGATAAATCTTTGCGGATTTTAGGTAATACTAAATCTACCGTAAAATAATTTTTGGCATTCTTATTGCACTTCCGTTTAAAAAACTTTGTATCGTATTATGAAATGAGCATAAACAAATTTCCTCATTTTTTCAGCAAATCACAAAATTTTAAACAGATGAAAACATTTACATCACTTTTATTTAGCATTAGTATTATGGTTGTATTTACACAATGTGCGGGCAGTCAGTTTGTTAATAACCCTCCGTTTGTTGTAGAAAGTGTTACGCAACATCAGCTAACGGATAGCAACAATAATGACAAAGGAACCCTTTTTAAGATAGCATTAAAAAATGTTGATACCAATGCCATTTCCTTTGAAAAAATATATTTCAATAATAAAGGCACTAACGTTCTCATGGCATTAACAGATGAGAATACCCTGATTACGGCAAAATTTGTGAGAAATATATCTGGCCGCAATTTGGTATTACACAAAGACCCTAAAAAAGAAATAGGCAATAAACCGCCTGTTTTGGTAGAAAAACCTCCTTTTAAAATGAAAGATAACGAAGCCGTGCTAACCTATACGGAAAATGGAATTACCAAATATTTCAAACTTGAAAATATTAAAAAAGGCAAGGCTGTCATCCAAAATTAAAATTTTTGGCACAATATTTGAAATACACTGTTAAACAAACTGTTATGAAAACATTTAAGTTACTAAGCATATTTTTTTTAACTGTGGTTTTAGCCACTTCTTGTAGCCACCACAACGATAGGATAGATGAAGGCATTACCTTAGGCCAATTGCTGGGTTCTTATGATTTGTGGTATATAGATTATAACAGGACTACAGGTACCGTGGACATTCCGTTTTTATCCAAAGCGTTTACCATTTCGTTTCATAACGGCAATGTAATTGCCAATAATAACATAGTAGGTTTGGGAAGTGTTGGCAACGGTTATGGTGACCAAATAGGCTATTATGATACGGTGGATGACATGTTAGAAGTTGATCATGATGTGGATGGGTTTTATAGATTAAATGTGGTGCATTTAACAACCAATGAGATAAAAATAATAGACCCACAATCCAATACCGCGTATTTCTTGATTGGTTACATGAAAAATGACTTTGATTACAATCTGGTATTTTTTGATAACATAGAGTATTTCTTACAAGAATACGAAGCCTGGGAAAAAACAAACACTTCAGGCGGAAGCCCAAATGCCTTTGATAACGAGAATTTTTTACAATTTACAGCCGAAAATATACGCACTTTTCGCTCATCCGGAGATAATGTTGGCACGGATATTGATAATATAAATTGGGACTATATTGGTGGTTATGATGTTTATGATGTAGAAAATGTTAATGACGTAAAAATTTTAACATTAGATTATGATTCTAATGACAATGAAGAGTTTGAATTATACGTTAATAACGATAATGAGATAGAGTTGTATCACGTTGTGTCTAAAACTACTTATATCTTTAACGGCAGAGGAAATATAGTCTATAAAAAGGCTAAGGAAAAAGGAAACAACAATATAAAAGAAACCAGAAAAAGATTTAAAACCGATAGAAAAACGGTAAAAAGAACTATAAAAAGCCCTCGTTATTAAAAGCGTTATAGTTTATAAAACATCAAAAATAAGGTTTGGTTAGTTGATTTTGGTTGATTAAGTTCAACCAATACCGCCCTCCGAGAACTCGGGGGGCGTTTTTTTGTAAGAATTTGATTGTTACAATTTATCCGGAGGCGGATTATCCCATTTCCACCTCAAAATTACTCAATAAAATGCTATATTAGACTTGGTATAACTTGCCAAACAAATCCCACAGCACAATCCCGCAACTTACTGCAATATTAAAAGAATGCTTAGTGCCGTATTGTGGAATTTCTATACAATAATCAGAAGCAGAAACCACTTTTTGCTGAACACCTTTAACTTCATTGCCAAAAATTACAGCCAATTTACTCTCTTTTTCCGGTTTAAAATTTTGCAACGGGATACTGTTATCAGCTTGTTCTATACTGGCTGTAACAATTTGTTGCTCTTGTAATTCTTTTACTAAGCTCAAAGTATCTTTTCGGTATTCCCAGTCCACAGATTCTGTAGCCCCCAAAGCTGTTTTTGCAATGTCTTTATGCGGAGGCTGAGCTGTAATGCCACAGAGGTAGATTTTCTCAACAAGAAAGGCATCCGCAGACCTAAAAACCGAACCTATGTTATTTAAACTTCGGATATTGTCCAAAACAACAATCAAAGGTGTTTTTTCGGTTTCCTTAAATTGTATAATGTTCAGTCTGTCTAACTCGCTGTTTTTAAGTTTACGCATAGAAAAATTACGGGTTTCAAATTTTTGAACTTCAAAAATACAACAATTGTAAACATTGTGGATAATTAGAAAAATAATGGCTTTTAAACTGCATTAAAAAAATGTAATTTAGCAGTTGGGCTTGTTAGCAATTTTATCACTAAAATAATCCTTACCATTGGCCAAAAGTAAAAAAGTAACCCCGTTAATGAAACAATACAACAGCATTAAGGGCAAATACCCGGATGCTATGCTGTTATTCAGAGTAGGAGATTTTTATGAAACTTTTGGAGAAGATGCGGTAAAGGCAGCTCAAATCTTAGATATTGTTCTAACCAAACGAGGCAGTGGCAGCCAAAGCGAAACAGAACTGGCCGGTTTTCCTCACCACGCATTAAATACTTATTTACCTAAATTGGTAAAAGCCGGACTAAGAGTAGCCATTTGCGACCAATTAGAAGACCCAAAAAAGACTAAAAAAATAGTAAAACGCGGCGTTACAGAACTGGTAACACCGGGAGTATCATTAAACGATGAAGTTTTACAAGCGAAAAGCAATAATTTTCTCGCTGCCATTCATCCCGCCAAAAAGGAATATGGTATTTCTTTTTTAGATGTCTCTACCGGTGAATTTTTAGTAGCCGAAGGTAATGCGGAGTACATAGAAAAACTGCTTCAAAACTTTAATCCCAGTGAAATTTTGGTACAGAAAAAGTACAAAACACATATTAAAGAGCTGTTTGGCGAAAATTTCCATTTTTTCTATCTCGATGATTGGGTATTTAAAGAAGGTTTTACCCGCGAACTAATTACCGGCCATTTTAAAATAAGTACTTTAAAAGGTTTTGGCGTAGAAGATTTTCAACTGGGCGTTATTGCTGCCGGTGTTATTTTATATTATCTGTCAGAAACCCAACATAAGGATCTGAGCCATATTTCATCCATTCAGCGGGTAGTGCAAAACCATTATGTATGGATGGATAAGTTCACTATTAGAAATTTAGAGCTCTATGCCTCGCATAATCCAGAAGCGGTGACCTTATTAGACATTATAGACCATACCATTTCGCCCATGGGCAGCCGATTGTTAAAACGATGGCTGGCCCTGCCCTTAAAAAACATCAAGCAAATTAAAAAACGGCATAGGATGGTAAAAAGCCTTACACAAGACGATAAACTTTACCATACTATTACCGGCCAAATAAAACAAATATCGGATTTAGAACGTTTAATATCCAAAGTAGCTACAGGAAAAATTACCCCGAGAGAGGTGATAATGCTCAAGGATTCTTTGTTGGCCATACTACCAATAATTAAGGTATTAAAAAACACCAAAAATGAATTTTTAAACAACCTGTGTAATCAATTTAACTTATGTGATGAGTTAATTGACAAAATAAAAAATACGCTAAATGATGACGCTCCGATAAGTTTAAACAAGGGAAACGTAATTACTTGGGGTGTTTCTACAGAACTGGATGAATTGCGAAAGCTGGCTACTTCCGGCAAAGAATATTTAGATGAGATGCTAAAAAGGGAATCAGAAAAAACAGGGATTCCCAGTTTAAAAATAGCTTTTAACAATGTATTTGGCTATTATATTGAAGTGCGAAACACGCATAAAAACAAAGTTCCGGAAGAATGGACCCGTAAACAAACGCTGGTAAGTGCAGAACGCTATATCACCGAAGAACTCAAAACTTATGAAGCTAAAATTCTGGGGGCTGAAGAGAAAATAGCTATCATAGAACAAAAACTGTTTATGGAATTAATCAGTTTTATGGGATTGCATATTCAACAAGTACAAGAAAATGCCAGGTTAATCGCTCAACTAGACTGCCTTTGTTCTTTTGCTCTTACGGCAAACAGGTACAACTACGTAAAACCACAAATAGACGAAAGCACAGATTTAGAGATAAAAAACGGCCGGCATCCGGTTATAGAAAGGCAATTGCCCTTAGGCGAAGAATACATAGCCAATGACGTTTTTTTAAACCGAACGGAACAACAACTAATTATGATTACCGGCCCTAACATGAGCGGTAAATCGGCTTTGTTAAGACAGACAGCGTTGATTGTTTTACTGGCACAAATGGGTAGCTATGTACCGGCAGAATATGCCAGAATAGGTGTAGTGGACAAAATTTTTACCCGGGTAGGAGCCAGTGATAACATTTCCATGGGTGAATCTACTTTTATGGTAGAAATGAACGAAACGGCCAATATCCTCAATAACATTTCCGAACGCAGCTTGGTGCTATTAGACGAAATAGGTAGAGGAACCAGTACATATGATGGTATTTCCATAGCTTGGGCTATAGCCGAATACTTACACGAACACCCAACCCAGGCCAAAACATTATTTGCCACACACTATCATGAACTTAATGATATGGCCGAAACTTTTAACCGGATAAAAAACTACAACGTTTCCATAAAAGAACTCAAAGACAAGGTTATCTTTTTACGAAAATTAATTCCCGGAGGCAGCGAGCACAGTTTTGGTATCCATGTAGCTAAATTGGCCGGAATGCCCTCTACAGTTATTCACCGAGCCAATAAAATGCTCAAAAAACTGGAGGAAAACCACGGTAACAATGACTTAAAAGACAAGTTAAAGACAGCTACTCAACCTGAACCCCAACTCAGTTTTATCCAACTGGACGACCCCCTTTTAGAGGAAATAAAAGACGAAATTTTAAGTACTAATATTGATACTTTAACGCCCATAGAAGCTCTGATGAAACTGAATGAAATAAAGCGGATGCTAGCAGGTAAGAGATAAACTTCGTGCTATGTTCCAACAAGGCACAAAATCTGTAATTAGACTTGGTATAAGATTAAAACTATTAAAAAAAAGGAAGCCTCAAGGTTAAAACCTTAAGGCCTTTACTAAATTAAACAAGAAGATCAAATGAAACCGATATTTAAAACATCAAAAGGTTACATCTGATAATTGAAAAAACAAACATTATGAAACTTTAAACATTTCTTCACAAAAGCAATGTTTAAAATTATCCGCATTTTGAATGGCCACAACTTTTGCAAATTAAGCAGCCTTCTTCAAAAACAAGCCCTTCCGGGTCACCGCATTCGCTACATTTCGTGTCTTTGGCTTGTGCCCCTTTCGGGATAAAGCGTTTTAAAGCTCTGGCTACACCATTTTTCCAAGTATTGATATGATTATCATACAGATTTAAGTTTTGGATAAGATCCACAACGTAGGGCATTGGCATACCATGTCTAAGTACGCCGGAAATCAATTTGGCGTAATTCCAAAATTCTTTATTAAACGACCGTGATAGACCTTCTATGGTAATTTTATAGCCTTCATTGTCTATATATTGAAAGTCATAACGGGATACGCCTTTCTCGTTTCTACTCTTAATTACCCAGCCTTTTTTTACCCAATTCGGCAGGTTAAAAGCATCTTTCATTTTTCCGGTAAATATCTCATAAGGCCGGCCTTCAATTAACCCGATAACCGCCAGCCATTTTTCCGATTCATTGTGAAAACGGAGTACTTCTGCCTCTATTTTTTCAGGCCTTTTAGCAACTAACATTTCAGTTACATAAACATCTTTGTTTTTTTTATCCTCTTTTTCATCAGAAGAGACTAAAATACCGCTTCTGGAACCATCCCGATAAACGGTAATTCCCTTTAAGCCTTTTTTCCATGATTCTATATAAATATCACCTACTTTTTCTACCGTAACATCATTGGGTAAATTAATAGTAGAACTGATGGAGTGCGTGGTATATTTTTGTACCAATGCCTGCATTTCCACTCTTTTTTCCCAATCTATTTCAGGGGCGGTAGCTCCTGCATAAGGGCTTTTTTTAACGTCTTTTTTTCCGGTAACCTCCATCCAGGTTTCAAACTTTTTGTGGTACACCGTAAATTCCTCAAAAGCATCGCCCAAATCATCTACAAAATCTATTTTAGCGTTTTCGTTACTGCTGTTTACTTTTCTTCTACGTACATAAGATAGCAAAAACACGGGTTCTATCCCGGAAGAAACCTGAGCCAACATACTCAATGAACCGGTAGGAGCAACGGTACTGATAGAGATGTTTCTACGGCCGTTTTCCATCATTCTTTTATATTGTTCGGGGAATTCGTTTTGCATCATTTGTACAAACTCCGAAGTATCTTCTATATTTCTGTTAAATACTTCAAACTGGCCTCTGTTAACAGCCATGTCTATACTACTGTCAAACTCAGCCTTGAGTTTGGTTTTCATAATTTTATCTACAGCTGATAAAGCCTCATCAGTATCAAATTTAATTCCCAAAGCTGCAACTGCATCGGCCAGAGCGGTAAATCCAAGGCCGGTTCTACGTCCTTTTCTTCCGGTTTCGCCGAGTAATTCCCAGATTTCCCTTTCGGTTCGTTTTATATAATCCGGTTCGGGATCGGCATCAATTTTGGCCAAAATTCGTTCTACGGCTTCCAATTCCAAATCTACCAGATCATCCATTAAACGTTGAGTTTCATAAACCACTTCGTAGAACTTTTTAAAATTAAATTTGGCTTTTTTGGTAAATGGGCTTTCAACAAAACTATATAAGTTAATCGCTATTAATCTACAACTGTCTCCACCTTGCATAGCAATTTCCGAACAAGGATTGGTAGAGGCATTTTTAAACTCAGGATACACCGAAGAAGTGGAATAATAGTGTTGCCTGTCCCAAAATATAAGCCCGGGTTCTGCCGTGTTATGGGCACAAGTAATAATTTTATCCCACAAGTCTTTGGCTCTAACTTCTTTGGTGTATTTAGGATCTGAACTTTCTATAGGCCATTGTAAAGTGAAATTGGAATCTTCTACAACAGCTTTCATAAAAGCATCTGACAACCGAATAGAAATATTGGCACCGGTAACTTTAGTAAGGTCTTGTTTAATGGTTATAAAATCTTCAATATCAGGATGAGCTATGTCCATAGTGAGCATTAATGCACCTCTTCGGCCATTTTGAGCCACTTCCCGGGTGGTATTGGAAAATCTGTTCATAAAAGAAGCTGCACCAGTAGTAGTGCCGGCGGCATTGGAAACCTGGGCACCTTTTGGCCTTAGCTCTGATAAATCTACCCCTACACCACATCTTCTTTTAAACAATTGTGCCAGTTGCTCATCGGCGTAGCACACTCCGCCGTAAGAATCCATAACAGAAGGAACTACAATACAGTTGGATAGGGAAGCAATAACTTCACTATTTCCCAAACCAAACATTACACTACCCTGTGGAATAACATATTTAAAATCTTTAAAGAGCTTATAAATTTTTTCAGAAGTAAGTGGTTTACGTTTTTTACCATAATCTGACAGACTGTCTGATTTCTTATCAGCAGGTAAATATTTAGATTCTATTCTTCCAAATTCTGCCGCCATTCTACGGTGCATATCATCCGGAGATTTTTCTAAATAATTACCGTTTAAATCTTTAAGGCAATATTTGTTAATCCAAGTAGTAGCGGCCAGTTCATCATTGTCAAAATACTTTAATGATGTATCCAAAACTTCATTGTAGGAGTAGATCTTTAGTTCTGATCGGGTTTTAGTAATCTCTTCAGTCATAGTAAGTTTGATATTTGTTAAGTTAGGAGTGTTTTGTTAGCAAACAACGCTTACAAAAATAAAATAGCAGTGAGTTGAAATCAATCCAAAAAAAAAATACTTAATAACAACTTTTGGTTAAAAACTTTTTTGGTTAAAAAAGTAATTTTTGATAGTTGAAGTAGTTTAAACCGAAACAAACACGTGAAGAATACAAATATGCTTAGTATTCTATAAACTCATCTTGCCTTTTAACCTGAGTTCGATTAATATTGTGACCACAGCTTTCTTTATTTTTGATTAGAAATTTTATGAAATTTTCGAGTAATATCGAGATATTACGAGG
>PDWI01002947.1_pt1 | contig 30831 bp, 27 predicted proteins | sample 1430891 | NCBI WGS metagenome assembly PDWI01 (sample SAMN01162508, study PRJNA174530) | Oral metagenome, whole genome shotgun sequencing project. | biome: Marine environment; feature: Marine mammal; material: Swab sample of the gingival sulcus; isolation source: swab sample of gingival sulcus... | reverse complement strand
GCACCATAAGCTGTTGCCAATTCAACGGCATTATTATGCTCTACCACTATTATAGCGTTTTTGTTTAAATTGTCACCATTTATTAACCAATTTATTGACTTTTCAACGTAATTTTTAGCATATGGCGGATCTAATAAAACGACGTCGTAGCGTCGACTCGGTCGGCCGGCCAAAAAATCAGCTAATTCTACACAGTATACATTACCGCCAAGCAGCCTAGCCTTGGCCAGATTTTGCTTGATAATGCGACTACAGGCCGGTGCTGCATCGACGAAGTCAACGACCTCTGCACCGCGACTAAGCGCTTCAATGCCAAGTGCACCACTGCCCGCAAAAGCGTCCAACACTGTTGCATCGGCTAAATCAAATTGCAGCATACTAAACAGTGCTTCTTTGACGCGATCAGTCGTCGGCCGCGTTTTTAAGCCCTTTACCGTATTTAGTTTTACCCCACGCGCCCTGCCGGCAATTACACGCATCATACCTCTTTTCTTATAATACCATCTGCCGATCCAGCCAATTCAAATAATCGGCAATATCTACCGCACTGTCAAACAGAGCATTACAATCTGCCTGCACTTGCTTTAAGAGCGCCAGATCAGTCGTTAGATTAACTATTTTTAACTCTGGCAAACCGTGTTGTTTAATGCCCAACAGCTCGCCCGGACCACGTATTTCTAAATCTTTATTGGCAATTTTAAAGCCGTCATTTGTCTGCGTCATCATTTCAATGCGCTGGCGAGCAATCAGGCCGGGCTGCTTGGCCAACAAAAAACAATACGACTGCAAATCACCACGTCCTACTCTACCGCGTAATTGGTGTAATTGCGCCAAGCCAAAGCGTTCGCTGTGCGTAATGACGATAATCGTCGCTTCGCTGACGTCGACCCCTACCTCAATAACAGTTGTTGATACCAGCACCTGAACTCGGCCGCTTTGAAAAGCGTTCATCACTTCATTTTTTTGCTGAGCCGACATCTTGCCATGCACCAACGCAACGCCGTAGTCGGCAAAACGGTGCGCTATCTTTTGGTACAGTTGTTCGGCCGGCAACAAATCAATTTTATCCGATTCTTCAATTAAGGGCGCAACAAAATAGGCGCGTTCGCCGGCCGCTAAGTGCTGTTCTATAAAGTCAAGCATAGCAGAATACTTAGCTCGCTTAACGTAATGTGTTTTAATCGGCAATCGCCCGAGCGGCATTTCAACAATCGTCGAAATATCCATATCACCATATAATATCAGTGACAAAGTGCGCGGTATCGGCGTTGCCGACATCACGAGTACGTCGACGCCTGTCGATTTATCGCTGAGCGATTTGCGTTGATTGACACCAAAGCGATGTTGTTCATCTGTGATAACCAGCGCCAAATCCTTAAATTGAACGTCGTCTTGAATGATAGCATGTGTGCCGATAACAATATCGATATCGCCTTTGGCAATCGCTTGATAACATTCGTCTTTGCGCTTGGCCGCACCGGTCAGAAGCATCACATCGGCAGACTTAAAGAACTTCTGAAAGGTGCCGTGGTGCTGACGCGCCAATATTTCTGTTGGTGCCATTAAAGCAACTTGGTAGCCGTTTTGGACGGCGATATAGGCGGCAGCTAAAGCGACTGCCGTCTTACCCGAGCCGACGTCACCTTGTAATAAACGATTCATTGGTTGCGCAGCAGCCATATCGGCAGCGATTTCAGCAATCGCCTTATTTTGATCAGCGGTTAACGTGAAGTCAAACAACGCTGTAATAGCCTCGCTAGACGGTACTTTACAAATACGCTTTTTAGTGGTTTTCTTAAGTTGTGCTCGCTTATGCAAAAGCGCCATTTGCAAATGAAACAGTTCTTCGTATTTTAAGCGGTGGCGCGCCGCCGCCAACTGTTCGGCATCTTGCGGAAAATGAACTGCTGCCAGCGCTGCACTACGCGCCATTAAATCATTTTGCTTGACAATCTGTCGCGGCAAAACCTCGTCCAGTGCCATGATGTGCGGCTGACACTGTTGCAAAGCATGCCGAATATCCTTATTGGAAATGCCCTCGGTCAGTCCGTATTTGGGCACAATGCCAAAACCCCCAGCTGTCTGGGGGCATATTTCGGGATGAAAGATGACGCGTTTATTAGCTTCCACATTAACTTGGCCATACAAAAAATAGCGACCGTCTAAGTGAAAGTAATTGGTAATAAAGGGCGCGTTGACAAACAGCACCTCAGCCGTTGCCGTATCATCGCTAACGATAAATTTATGGACGGTCTTGCCGGCACGCCTACGAAATTTTTGATAGTGTACGACAACGACTTCAAGACAATATTTAGCACTTTCCGTGATTGTCGACAGGGCGGTTATCTGCCCCCTATCTTCATATTCTCTGGGATAGTAAAACAACAAGTCTTCAATCGTTTGCAGTCCCATTTTTTGAAATTTCGCATACTTCTTTTTACCTATGCCCTTGAGGGTTAATAAACTGTCATTCATCGATAATTAAGCCTTATTCAACTGAAATCAAGTAGTGATAAACCGGCTGCTTGCCGGCAAAGACTTCTACCTCAATATCGGAATAAGCCAAACTGATTTTTTCGGACAATGCGGCGGCTTGTTCAGCCGTAACTGCTTGACCATAGTAAATTGAAACAAACTCGGTCATGTCATCAACTGCAGCGGCAATTACCTGCATGGCCGCAGTCTCAATATCAGCTTCGCTACAGACGATTTTACCATCTAAAATCGCCAAATATTCACCTTTGTTAATCGTGACATCGTCAATTTGCGTATCGCGTACAGCGTGCGTAATATCAATTGACTTGACTTCTTTAATAATCGTCGTCATCTCTGCGATATTTTCTTCGGCAGAGCGTGCGGTATCATAATTAATCATTGCACTAATACACTGCATAACCGACTTTGTCGGCAAGACGTGAACGTCTACATCGACCAGCTCGGCCGACTGATTGGCCGCCATAATAATATTTGAATTGTTTGGCATAACAATAACTTGATCTGCATTGGCACGCTTAATTGCCGCCTGAATATCAGCCGTCGACGGATTCATCGTCTGCCCGCCCTCAATAATACAATCGACACCCAAATCGGTTAAAATATCAACTAGTCCGGAACCGCTGGCAACCGCCACAATGGCAATATCCTTTCTGGCCTGTTCAGTCACAGCAGTTTCCTGATAGTGTTCACCCAAAATGGTGCCATGTTGCTCTTTCATATTTTCGATTTTAATCTTAATCAACTCACCGTATTTTAAGGCCTTTTGCATAACATCGCCCGGGTTATTGGTGTGAATATGCACCTTTATTAAGTCATCATCAGGCACATAGACCATACTATCACCCATGTCGATGATATCCTCCTTTAAGGGAGCATTCTCTAAATCATCACCGCGTACGATAAATTCAGTACAATAAGTGAACTTGATGTCTTCGGTGTGAATATGGGCCTGCGCCGGCATCGCCGCTACATTATCGAGTTTTATTTCGGCAACCGGTCTACCGCAAATAACTTCGTAAAATCCATACAAAATAAGCATCAGTCCCTTGCCGCCGGCATCTACTACACCGGCTTGCTTAAGCTGGGGCAGCTGATTGGGCGTATTGCTCAAAGCTTTCTCACCAATTGTCAATATTTCTTCAAAAAAACTGTGAAAGGGTAGCATGTCATCGGACAATTCCAGCGCCCGATCACCAATTGCCCGTATCACCGTTAAAATTGTGCCTTCAACCGGCTTTAGTACCGCTTTATAAGCCGTGTTGGCACTGGCATCCAAGGCGACCGCCAAATCGGCTACCGTTAAAACTGTTAAATCTTCAAGCGATTTGGCAAAACCGCGAAATATTTGCGATAGAATAACCCCTGAATTACCACGTGCGCCCATCAAAGAGCCTTTTGAAACCACTTTGGCAACCTCGGCAACGCTGTCATATACTTGACCATTTAAATTAGCGACAGCATTTTTCATCGTCAATGACATATTTGTTCCGGTGTCACCATCCGGTACGGGAAATACATTCAGTGCATCAACCACACTTTTATTTTGCTCTAAATGGCTAGTGCCATGAATAAACATATTGGATAGCATCGCTGCATCTATTGTCTTACTTTTCACGTTATCCTCCCGACGTTACGATTGAACGCGCACGCCCTCGATATTTAAATTGACCTTTTTAACGGTTAAACCGGTTTGGTTTTCGACATTGTATTTAACCTTCTTGATAATATTTTCGGCAACGACCGAAATCTTCGTACCAAATTGCACGACGGCATACAGGTCGATAATCAACGCTTCATCTTCAAACGTAATATTAATGCCCTTGGTTAAGTGCTCGCGCTTTAATAAGTCGACAATACCACTGCCGGCAGACTTTGACGCCATACCAACCAAGCCATAACATTCAATTGCAGCGGCACCGGCAATCATAGCAATAACCTCTTTATTGATAATGATCGTGCCGTACTCATTGACGATTTGTTTATGCATTTATTCCTCCTATTTACAAATTAGTTGGACATTTTTTACAACAAGTAACGATACAACTTTACCATATCGGGCTCTTTATTTCAATAAAAGCATTTAATTTTGCTAAAATCATTGCTTTTTTAACAAAAAATGATTATAATATATCTTGTTGATTAGAAGATAGTTTACTTACTTGTAGCGAACTGAGTAAATTCGCACGCTACAATATAGCGTGTTTTATAACTGGTTAAGGAGGTGTGCGTATGCCCAGAGTATGTCATGTATGCGGCAAAGGAAGAATTTCCGGCAATAAAGTTTCCCACGCCATGAACCACACGCGAAGAACTTGGAAGCCTAATTTAAGAAGAATTAAGGCTAATATTAATGGTTCTCCACGTCGCGTAATGGTTTGTGCAAGATGCCTAAAGTCAAATAAAATTGAAAGAGCTGTTTAATTTTTGTTCCCACTCAATGATGAGTGGGAATTGTTTTAGAAAGGAGAAATTATGTCCCAAAAACGTATTTATCAAGTCGACGAAAAAGTGCCAGCAGCATTGTTCTTGCCGCTCAGCTTGCAACATACCTTTGCGATGTTCGGCGCGTCTGTATTGGTACCGATTATCTTTGGCATCGACCCCGGTATCGTCTTGTTAATGAACGGTATCGGCACGCTCCTATTTATTTTAATTACCAAAGGCAAAGCCCCCGCGTATTTGGGATCAAGCTTTGCTTTTTTAGGTCCGGCAGCAATTATCATCAATCAGATGGGCGGTTTTGAATACGCCCAAGGCGGCTTTATCGTCGTTGGCCTACTGGGCTGTCTGTTGGCCTTTATCATCTACAAATTTGGCGTCGACTGGATTGACATTGTTTTGCCACCGGCAGCAATGGGTGCAGTTGTCGCTCTGATCGGCTTTGAATTGACCGGCTTAACGGTAGCCGGTGGCGCAACCGGCGCCAATATTATGGTGGAAAACGCCACGGCCCAAGACTTTATCGTCTTTATCGTTACACTTGGCGTCGCCGTGATTGGCTCTGTTGCCTTTCGCGGTTTCTTTTCGACAGTGCCGATTTTGATCGCCATCGTCGCCGGCTATACATTGTCAGTCATCTTTAATATGGTCGATTTTGCACCGGTAATGGCAGCCAAAATGTTTAGTATTCCCCACTTTCAAGCACCTAAATTTGACCTTAATGCGATTATCATCATGTTGCCCGTACTGCTGGTTATCACCAGTGAACACATTTCACATCAGGTGGTCACCTCTAACATTATCGGTCGCGATTTATTAAAAGACCCCGGTCTACATCGCTCAATTTTAGCCGATGACTTATCAACTGCCCTGTCCGGTTTTATCGGCGGCGTACCGACCACAACCTATGGTGAAAACATCGGCGTCATGGCAGTAACCGGTGTCTATAGTGTCTACGTCATTGCCGGTGCTGCCGTATTGTCGATTATTATGGACGTTTACTGGTCGATAAGCGAATCAATTATTCAAAGGCCAAAAATCTGATTTTGACATCAGTTGTCTTTACCACCGGTTTAAGCGGTGTCGCTATTAAATTGGGACAAGTGCAATTCAAAGGTATGGTTCTGGCATCGGTCGTCGCCATTGTCTTGAGTTTGATTTTTTATATCATGGAACGGGCCGGCTTGATGGTTGATAATCAACCCGACACTATGCAATCAGAAGATCACTTATAGTAAAATAAAAAGTTATAGCGAGGCCACCAGCCTCGCTTCAGACTGATGACAAATGCCCAATTTCTTTGTTGCTGCGCAAAATATCTGTTCAGTACATTTTGCTACGCAAAAGCCACTCCCTAGGGTCGTGGTCGGATATCTTTCCGATACCACCTTTACGTATGTTTTATCGCTGTTGCTCCAGGTTGCTTGGTCGAGTCGGTTGCTTATGCGAGCAGCAAATCTTCGATTTGTGACCAGCACTAGTAAATGCTTGCATTTACGACCAGACGAATTTTGCTAGCGCCTCGAACTTGAACATTTTCAACAGTCTGCAAATTATCGACTTTGTCGACACTCTATAGCGAGGCCACTGTGAACCGGCCTCGCTATTCTTTTATTTTGGTTTATTTTACAATTCTTCCCTTGGCGACTTTTCTACCAAATACCGAAAGGGCAATAACCGTACCGATATAGGGAAAAGCTAAGGTCAGCTGTGAGGGAATAATATTTTGCAGTGATACGCCCAAGGCTTGACAAAAGCCGAAAAATAAACTGGATACGATCACCAATAATGGATGGTTCTGACCCATACTGGCGGCCGCCATCGCAATAAAACCGCGACCTGCACTCATGTTTTCGGTAAACAGTATTACCTGCCCCATACTGAGAACGGCACCACCCAAGCCACAAAGCGCCCCTGAAACCAGCACTGTTGTCATCTGAATTCTTAGCGTGTCAACGCCCAGACTTTGCGCTGCCAGTTTATTTTCACCTACCGACATGACATGAAAGCCCTGCACCGATTTATACAGATAAATAAACGTGATAACCGCAATAATGTAGGCGGCGTAGTCGATAAATGTCAAGTTCTCAAAGCACCTGCCGATAAAGGGAATCTGTGCTATTATCGGCAAATTAATCTTTGGTAAAACAATCAAATCCGGGCTAGAAAAACTACCCTTTACACCGAGAAAGGTATAGAGTAAAATCGCCGTTAAGCCACTGACTAAAAGATTTAGTGATGTACCGATAACCATATCGGCCGCGCGGTATTTAACCTGTAACACCGAAACAAAGGCGGCCACCATCGTACCGGCCAAAATGGCCGCAAGCACCGCCACATAAACATCTTGGCTAAAATAATTGACAACGATTGCGACAAATGCGCCCATCAACAGCTGCCCTTCCAGGGCGATATTAAACACACCGACGCGACTGCAAATGGCAGAACCGATTGCGGCTAATAAAACGGGGGTCGTCGAGCGAATCGTTGAATTGATTATTGCAGCTAGTAAATTGGTATTCATCTTTTCTCATCCGCCTTTTTAGTCTCATTCTGATTTTTTTTCTTCAGTATGTTCATGCCAAATTTTACCGATACGAAAAGCGTGATACTACTTTGAATAACCGTAGACATTTGTACCGGTACATTAAGCGTACGCTGAATCGCCTGGCCGCCGACTTGTAGTCCACCTAAAAATACCGCTGAAAAAAACGTACCCACCGGATGCAAATTTGCCATCAACGCGGCCATCAGGCCTGTCCAAGCATAACTTGCACTGGTAAACATCCCGTCGACATAGCGAAACTTATAACCATATATTTCACTAATACCGGCCAATGCTGCAATTGCACCACTTAGCGCCAATGTCTTTAACATAACGCGGTTTTCTTTAACGCCGCCATATTTAGCAAAATTTGGATTAAGGCCGGTCATCTTCGACTCATAACCAAACACCATTTTCTTTTCCATATACAAAAAAGCAATTACGACAATAATCGACAGTATAATACCAAAATTAAAAGTAGTGCCCTGTTTTAACGATAAAAAATGCATGCTTTCCGGTATGGTGCGCGACATCAAAGACAATGAGTCGGCCGTTGGATCTTTAAAAGGAAAACTGACTAAATAAGAGACGATATAATTGGCAACATAGTTAAACATCAGGGTTGAAATGACAATTGATGCCTTAAACTTAATATTTAAAATACTGACAATACTGGCATATAAGCCACCGGCCGCCATGCCGACGGCAATTGATATCAGCATACCGGGTAGACCCTGTATCGGCAAATAGACGCCGCAAATGGTGGCCGCAAAAGCACCCCAAATCATCTGACCCTCGACACCTATATTAATATAACCTGCTCGCCAAGCGATCGCAGTCGCAATGCCACAGATGATAATTGGCGTCGATCTGGTCAAGGTTTGAAATAAGTAGTAAGGCTCAAAAAAAGACTTTTGAAACATTTTTTGATATACTTCAAGTGGGCTTTTCTGCGATAACAATATAAAAACTGCACCTACTAAAAGGCCAAAAATCGTGGCGATTAGCGGTTGCTTAACAACAGCCCAAAATTTTTCGAATTTTTTTAGCTTTGGCGCCAAATCAATCACCTCCCATCATATAATAGCCGATTTGCTCGCGATCAAAATTTTCTCTGGCAAATTCTTTTTTTATAAACCCATCATATATGACATAGACGCGATCGGATAATTTAATAATTTCGCTCAACTCTGATGAAACAAGCAAAACGGCGGCGCCGTTATTGCGCTGTTCGATGATTTTGTCGTGGATATATTCCATCGCTCCGATATCGACACCTCTGGTCGGTTCAGCTGCAATTAAAAACTCGCTGCCGTGCTCGATCTCTCTGGCTACGATTAGCTTTTGCAAGTTACCGCCCGAGAGCGAGGCCGACGGATCATCGATTGAACCATACTTTACTTGATACTTTGCTAAAATATCTTCGACAAATTTTGCATTGTGCCTATTGTCTAAGATGCCATTTTTAGAAAACTGCGCCTCGTCATAAAATCCCATGATCGCGCTTTCTTTTAAGCTGGCCGCAGCCGCACAACCATAGCCAAATCTGTCTTCCGGTATATGGGCAAGCCCAGCTTCTCGAATGGCTTTAACAGACGACTTAGTAATATCCCTACCCAACAGCCTAATCTTACCAGAGCTCGCTCGGCTTAAACCGGCAATACAATTGATTAGCTCCGACTGTCCGTTGCCCGATACACCGGCGATACCGACGACTTCACCAGCTCTGATTTCAATATCAATACCCTTGATAACCTCAGCGCCATCTTTTTTAAAGCGCAATTGTTCAATCTCCAACACTTTAGGACCGAGTTTATTTTTGCTAATCTCGCTATCGACAATCTCTCTACCGACCATTTTATAAGCCAGTTCTTCTGCGCTGGTCTCAGCTATTTTTTCTTCGCCGACAAATTTGCCCTTACGCAAAATAACCGCGCGATCGGCCACCGCCATAACTTCATGTAACTTATGGGTGATGATGATGATACTCTTGCCAAGACTACGCAGATTTTTTAGCGTCTTTAAGAGTTCTTTTACCTCTTGAGGCACCAACACCGCAGTCGGCTCATCAAAGATGATAATATTGGCATTTTGATATAGTACTTTTAATATTTCAACTCGCTGTTTCATGCCGACAGAACATTCACGCACCTTTAGATCCGGATCTATTTCCAGCCCGTATTTCTTTGACAATTCAATTACGATTTGGCGCGCTTTTTGCCGATCAAAAAACAGGTTTTTACGCGGCTCTTTTGAATAGACGATATTCTCGGCAACGGTATAATTTTCGAACAACATAAAGTGCTGTTGCACCATGCCAACGCCCTTTTCGATAGCAATCTGCGGTGATTTTACTTTTACCTTTTGATCATCGATAAATATCTCGCCGCTATCTTGCTGCTCTAAACCATATAAAATCTTCATTATGGTGGTTTTACCAGCGCCGTTTTCACCGATAATAGCCAATATTTCAGCTTTATCCATACTAAATGAAATATTATCATTTGCCACTACCGAACCAAATGCTTTGCTGATATTTTTCATTTGAAGTAACATGCAATTCTCCACATTATTCCACATTTTAAACACCCTTTAAAGAAAATCTTTAAAGGGTGTTTAATTCATTTTATTGTTCGTATTCTTCTTCAGCCGGCACCACTGATAAATCAATTTCTTTTGTAATGATTTTTTCGACATCTTCTTTTAATTTGGCGATGTCTTCATCAGTCAATTTCTCACTGCGCGGTGTCTCTGAATCCTGTGTGACATAAACGGCACCGATTGCACCTTCTTTTACGCCATAGGTTTCGTTGTCGGTCGTCCAGTTTTCTCCTTGACTAAAATAGTCATCAAGTAGTTTTTCAACTGTCGCCCCGGTATTTTTTATCTGGCAAGTAACCACATAGGGATTGTCCGGCGATGTTAAGTCGACATCTTGACCTGAGGTGTAAAACTGCTTTTCTTTAGCCGCCTCAAATACGCCTTTGTCACCTCCGGCCGCAGCCGAATTAATAAATTTACAGCCCTGTTCGTATTGCTGAATGGCATATTCTTTAGCCTTGGCCGGATCATTGAAATTGCCAACGTAATTAAAGACAAATTTAGCATCAGGCTTAATGTTTTTAACGCCTTCCATATAGCCCCAGCGCCATTTAAAACTGCTAGGCCCTTGCGTTACGTGAACAGCGCCAAAAGTTTGATCTGCTTCATCGGATACCATTGCAGCAATTTGGCCAATTAAGTAGGCGCCTTCTTGCTCGCGAAAGGTTATGCATTTGACATTTTCTGCCTCGACAGAGCTGTCGATTAATGCGTAATCGGCCTTATCGGGAAACTCAGTGGCAACTTTTTGAATCGGGTCGGCGCTTTGCCAGCCGCCACCAATTACTAAGTCGACGCCCTCTTCGACAATGGCGCGAAAGTTATCTTCAAAAGCACCACTGTCAGCACTTTCGACAACAATCGCCTCAAAGCCATGTTTTTCGGCACTGCGCTTAAAGCCATCAATCATGTCTAATACGAATACCTGCGTTCCTGCAACATCACAGATTAAAGCGATTTTTAATTTTTCAGCGGCCTGCTCACCATTGGTCTGTTCTTGATTGGTTTGATCCTGATTAGTTTGTTCCTGATTGGTTTGTTCCTGATTGGTTTGTTCAGTTTGCGGTGAAGAACAAGCTGCTAGTGATGCAAGTAATGCAATACAAACGACAACTGCCAACAACTTCTTGATTTTTTGGGACATGGCTAACCTTCCTTTCATAACCCTAAGCCATCATTTTCCTACTACATATTTACATTTTAAGGGCAAGCTCCCCCTAAAAGTAAAAACACAATTAAAGCGCAACAAGGACGATTTTTAAGCTTCACTTGATTAATCTCAAAAAAATCGCTTATACTGTTGTCAATATTGCTTTAACATAGTCTTTAAAACCATCTTTGGCCTTTTCGCCGGCTGCGTCAACCTCTTTGCCATCAATCGGCCCACTCGTGATACCGGCAGCCATATTGGTAATTAACGAAAGTCCCAGCACTTTGATACCGCATTGCGCCGCCGCGATAACCTCCGGCACCGTGCTCATGCCAACTGCATCGGCGCCGGCAATTCTCATAAATTTAATCTCGGCCGGCGTTTCAAACTGGGGGCCGGCCGCAAATACGTAGACGCCTTTGCGGATCTTTAAGTTTGTACATTTTGTGCACTTTTCAGCTATTTTAATCAGGCCCTTATCATAGGCATTTGACATATCGAAAAATCTGGAGCCAAATTCGCTGATATTGGCGCCTCGCGTTGGCGAGATTCCCATAAAATTAAGGTGATCCTCGATAATCATTACATCGCCGACATTGTAGTTAGTATTAACAGCGCCGGCTGCATTGGTAATAATCAATGTCTTAATGCCAAGTAGCTTAAGCACCCTAATTGAAATAGCCAGTTCAGCAAAGCTATAACCCTCGTAATAATGAAAACGCCCTGACATACAAAGCAGCTTTTTGCCGGCCAGTTCACCGATAATCATTTTACCGGCATGATCTTCATTGGTACTAACTAAAAAATTGGGAATCTCAGCATAATCAATCACTAGCGGATTTTTTATCTGCTCGGCAAATCCGCCTAAAGCCGTGCCTAAGATAATCGCCGTATCGACATCATAACTTATTTTACGCTTGATATAATCAGCACTTAGTTTGTAAAATTGGTAATTCATCTTCAGCTCCTTTATCGGCAAAATACTGTTTTAAATCATATGGCGAATACAATCCCATGTCTGTTACGATGGCATTTACCAACTTTGGCGGTACGATATCAAAGGCCGGATAATAGGCTTTGACACCATCTTTGGTAACCTTGGTACCCATCGCTTCCATAGCTAATTGTGGATCTCTGTATTCAATTTTTACCGAGTCAATTGTCGGATGTGATTTATTGGGCGTACCGGTGGCAAAATAAGGGATACCCAGATAGCTGGCGGCTATTGCAATTTGGAAAGTACCCACCTTATTGACGACATGACCGTCAACCGTGATGACGTCTGCCGCCGAGGTGAATATATCGACGGCTTTTTCTTTCATTATAAACGCCGGCATATTATCGGTAATGACCGATACGTCAAATCCCATATCATAGGCAACGCTGGCAGTCAATCTGGCGCCTTGAAAATAGGGGCGCGTTTCGGCGCAGATCATCTTGATTTCATTACCTCTGTTTCTACATTCATTTAAAAGCGTACCGATAATGGTCTCGCCAAAGCACTGCGTCAGCACAGTACCGCCTTTTGGTATCAAATCGGCCAAGTGTTTGCCGACAGCTTGATACTTTTTATAATTATTATTAATATAATCAAAGGCATACAATCTGAGTCGCTCTACTAATTGCAGCCCCGCCACGCCTGACTGAAGTGTTTTTTTAGCAAGCGCCAAAGCGCCGTTGGTTATCTGTTCCATTTTTGCAGAGGTCGTCGGTCTGGCATGCGATAAATCATAAGCGGCACGCGTCAAATAATCGATAACCTCAGCTTCTTTTTTATCGCGCACCTCGTATGCTGCAAGTGCCATACCCATAGCAGCTGCTGTAAAAGGGCCACCGCTTTGAGTGACCATATCGCCAATCGCTTGCGCCACTTCTCGATACGTCTTACAGTTGACAAACTCGGTCTTTACAGGGTAAATTCTGCGATCGAGAATGCGCACATTGCCATCTTCATACCAAGCGACATTTTCAAATTGAAGAATAAAACCCATGCCTTTATCTGCTCTTATCATAGCTTTTCCTCATCATATTTTAGACAAAAAACAATGTGTTTTTAAACGACTTTTAGCCCTTTTAAAAACAACCATGCTAATTATAACATATCATTTTGCCCTAAAAAAGATTATTCTATCAAAATATACACTTTTATAACCACTTTAGCGCTGAAAAGTTGAATTGAATAACACTTTATGTTAGATTATAAAAGTAGTTCACGTTAGTATTAAGCATGCTGCGTTAATAGGAGGATCATTATGGAAAATTTTTTATATTATAACCCGGCAAAAGTTATCTTTGGCAATGATGCACTCGATAACCTCAATGCACTTTTGCAAGAAAACAATGTACATTCTCTGCTACTTATTTACGGTGGTGATTATGTCGTAAAACTGGGAATTTTTGATAAAGTAAAACAGGCTTGTCAAGAACAAGGCATCGATTTTACCTATAATAACGAGGTGGTACCAAATCCGAGAGTTGAACTGGTTAGAAAGATGATCAATACTTGCCGCGAAAACAGCGTAGACTTTATCATCGCAGCTGGCGGCGGCAGTGCGATAGACACCGCTAAGGCAATCGCGCTCGGCGTCAATTACCAAGCTGATGTATGGGATTTTTTTACCAAGGAAGTCACACCGCAAAATGTAATACCAATCGGTGTTATCAGCACGATTCCGGCCAGTGGTAGCGAGACGTCATCTGCAACTATTATATCGAGTGGCGATTTCAAATTAGGTTTTGAACACAGCACGATTATCCCTAAATTTGCCCTATTAAATCCGGAATTTACATTAAACCTACCGCCCTATCCGACCGCTTGCGGCATCGCCGATATGCTGTCGCATATGTTGGAACGATATTATTCGCCAAATAGCAATACCGATACGACCGATTACTTGATTGAAGGCGCCATTAAAGCGCTTTTGCTTAACGCTAAACGATTAATGAATAATTCGCAAGACCTAGCAGCCAGAAGCGAAATACAAATCATCGGCACGATTGCCCACAACGGTTCTTTAGACATTGGCAGAATTAGTTGTTGGGGATCACATCGCATCGAGCACGAGATAAGCGCACTCTACGATATTGCACACGGCGAGGGCATGGCAATCGTATTGATCGCCTTTGCCAAATATATGGCCGACAACAAGCCGGCAAGACTTGCCCAGTTAGCCAATAGGGTTTTTAACTATGACTATCATAATTATAGTGCAAGAGAGCTGGCGTTAAAAGTGGCCGACGAGTTGACCGCTTTCTTCAAACAAATTGGCTTAAAGACGTCATTATCTGAGCTGAATATCGACGATAGCAAATTTGAAGAAATGGCCAATAAAGCGACTAAACAAAACACATCACCGGTCGGTCACTATCTTCCGCTCGATCGAGAAAAAATCGTCGCCATCTTAAGGCTTGCCTTATAGTGATCAGTAGCCTGATTTTTTGTCAGCACCGGCGTCAGACTGACCATAATTTTTGAACTTGTCGATTACGCGCTTAATTTCTTGATCTGACAATATGTTTGGCTTGCCAATACACATTGTTCGATATTGAATTTCGGCCACCCACTCGACATTTTCCGCTACATTAAAGGCCTTTGCCAAGGTTGGCCCATAGGCCACCATGCCGTGATTGCTCAATAATAGCGCCAATCCCTCTGCCTCTGTTTGATAGATATTTTGAGCTAATTCGGATGAGCCGTATGTTGCGTACGGCACCACCGGCACAATTGATTCCTCGGCGCCGGCTATAAGGTAATGAACCGCCCGAATTGGTTCACCCATGCAGGCAAAGGTGGTGCAGTATTTGGAATGCGTATGAACGACCGCCCGCATAGCGCTATGCTTTTTATAGATATTGGCATGTAAATCGTATTCACTTGAGGGCCGTTTATCACCGTCGATAATATTACCGGCTAAATCCATTACTACGACATCTTCTGCCTTAGTATCAAAATAGCCAATACCTGAGGGCGAAATAGCCATATAGCCTAAATCGGCATCGTAGACGCTGATATTTCCGGAAGTACCATTGGTCAGCCCCGCGGCACTCATCTTTTTTCCATATTCGACAACTTCTTGTCTGGCTTTTTGCATTAACATTTTTTTCTCCTAAGTAAAACAGCCGTCGTCAAACAGCGCTTTAGCGATACCCCTGCTTTCAATCCATTATTACTATAAAAGCATCACCTTGAGTGATTGTGATGCTGACATCGCCAAGGGCAATATTAGATAAACAACGTGAACTATAGCGTGTGACTGTTTGATTTTTTAAGTTGTATTTAGCGCCGCTAATCGTCACACCACTTAAATCTGTCAAGGGCAAAATTGAAAATGTTTGACCATTAGCAGCCGTCAATGTCTGGCTATGTTGGGCAACGATTAAGCGCTGCTGAGGCGCGCGCCATTCTGCCGCTACGCCAAGTTGTTTGGCTTGCATCAGCACATTAAAATTAGTAAATGTATGATCCAGTCGATCGCCGATCGCGTTAAAAAGGCGCAACTCGGTTGCCCCTCTTTGCACGGCTAAGCGAATGGCAAATTCCAAATCAGACAAATCTTTTTCGGTCTCTAATTTAATTATCTCTAAATTGGCCGACAAGCCATCAGACAGGTGATAAGAATCTAAATCGCCAACCAAGACGTCCGGAATCAACCCGATGGCATCGAGATGGTTCATTCCGCCGTCGACTGCAATTAGATAGTCGACATTAGCTAATTGCCGCTTTAAAAATTGACCGTCAATCGCTGAACCATTGACGACAAGGGCGACGATCATCGCTTCATCCTACTGTGAAATTGAACAATGCGCTCGGCCACGTCAGCAGCGCCAAAGACCGCTGAGCCGGCGACCAATACGTCGACACCGCAATCGACCAGCTGAGCGGCGTTATCTAAATTAACGCCACCATCGACTTCGATTTTAGTCGCTAGACCACGCTGTTCGATTAGCTCTTTTAAATCCTTTATCTTCCGGTAAGTATGCTCAATAAAGCTTTGTCCGCCAAAACCGGGGTTGACCGACATCAACAACACCATATCAAGTTGATCGATGATATCGACCAATGTGTTGACCGGCGTCGCCGGATTAAGTGATATCCCCGCCTGCACACCTTGCGCCTTAATCGCTTGAATAACGCGATGCAGATGCCTTGTCGCTTCTTGGTGAATGACGATCATATCGGCACCGGCTTTGACAAAGGCATCAATATACTTGTCGGGCTGCTCAATCATTAGATGAACATCAAAAAAAAGCCCACTATGCGGCCGCAGTGCTTTGATAACGGCCGGGCCAAAACTGATATTGGGTACAAAGTGACCATCCATGACATCGAGGTGTAACCACTGGGCGCCGGCAGCTTCAACGCGCTTGACATCAGTCAGTAAATCGGCAAAGTTAGCCGACAGTATTGAAGGCGCTAATATTTTCACATATCCTCCTAACGCTTTTCTAATTGGTTAAGTATTAATTGATACGACTTGTAACGACTAGCGTGTAATTGGCCTGTGGCCAGCGCCGCACGTACGGCACAATCCGGTTCTGCTAAGTGTAAGCAGTCATCAAAGCGACAGTCGCCGGCATGACGTGCAATATCGGGAAAATATTGCGCCAGCCGATGGGCTGTTATCCCTCTGATATCTAGCGAGCTAAAACCGGGGGTATCTAATACATAGCCACCGCGCGGCAGCCGAATTAATTCGCTGTGTCGCGTGGTGTGTTTACCACGTTTAATTTTCTGGCTAACCGCTCCGGTCTTTAACGCCAAATTAGGAATAACGGCATTGAGCAACGATGACTTGCCGACGCCCGAAACGCCGGCCAAAACCGAAATATGATCTTTTAACAATTCGCTTAACTGTTCAATTTGTGATGCCAACAAGGCACTGGTTAGAATAAGCTGATAGCCGCTGTCAGCATAAATATCAAGTAACTGTTGTGCCGCTTGCTCGCTAACCAAATCGGCTTTATTAACGACAATAAGCGGTTTAACAGTAGCGATTTCACAAGATAATAACATCTTATCGAGTAGGTGAATATTAGGCTTGGGCTTGGCTGTAGCTACGACGATTATCGCTTGGTCGACATTGGCCACCGGTGGCCTTAGCAGTTCACTGCGTCGCTTCAGAACATCGACGATCACGCCCTCGTCAGCAGCAAACTGATCCGGTTCGATTACGACGCGATCACCAACTAGTGGCTTGATGCCTTTCAGGCGAAATAGACCGCGCGCCTTGCAGGCATAATTAGCGTTTTCAACACTAACATAATAAGTGCCAGCCAATAGTTTATAGATTATGCCCTCGATCTAAATCACTCCTTCGAAAAATCGACTTCGCGCTCCTCAACCATTTCTTGGTCAATGTAAAAACGCAGGATTTGTTTGCCTTCACCGGTAATACTGAGCACGACGACACCCTCTTCTTTACGGTGAATTTTGCCGTATAGCGTTTCTTCTTTTCCATCGACGACTTTTTTTACTTCAATTACCTGTACGTTTTTTTGGTCGTCAAGGGGTAGCCTAAATGTTTTAGTCGACTTGCCGCCACTGTTAATTGTCGTTGAAGCAGTCGATGGATCAACGCCCATCGAGATGACAAAATCAACTATTGTCTTTTCATCAACTTGGCTGCCAGACTCTAGTGACTGTGATATAACGACATCTGTTTCAACCGTATCACTAAACTCGGAAAAAATTGCACCGTGTGACAAACCGGCATCTTTTAACATGATAATCGCTTGATTTTTGGTCTTACCGACAATATCCGGCACAACGACCTTATCGACTTCTACGCCGGTACTGACCATGATATTGACTATGCTGCCCGCTTCGATTGTCGTGCCCGCTACGGGTGATTGTGAAAAGATTAAGCCGGCTTCAAAATCATTGGTCTCGCGTTTTATTTCGCCGAATTTAGCACCAATATTACTGAGAATCACACGCGCTTCATCAACCGTTTTGCCCTTTAAATCCGGCAGCTCAACTTGCTTTGCGCCGCGACTGACAACGACGGCAATCTCTTGACCGGTTTTAATAGCCGTTCCAGCCGCCGGCGATTGTGAAATAATAACATCGGCCGCGACGCTGTCACTATAACGCCGTTCGGTTATTTCTAAACTTAAACCCTTTTCTTCCAATAGTTTAGACGCTTCTTCATAGTTCATATCTTCAATCTTCATCAATTCAAACGACTGATTGGCTTGTTGTCCCGGTGGTGTGGCACGACCACTAAAGGTGGCGATCAAAAATACAACCGCTAACACAATACCAAGCACTGCAGCTAGTAAAAAGAGTGGTCTAATCGCCAATTTGCCGGTTCTTTCATCTTCGCCGTTGATTTCGAGTTGATCGGAAGCATCAACAACAGCTGCTGCGGCATACGGCGCATCTTGTTCGTGCTCAGCGCCAATTTTAGGCAACACGCGCGTGCTGTACTTGTCTTCAACGACGTCGTCATCCAACACAATTGGTTCATCGGGGTTGCGCTGTAAAGTTTCTAAGCGCTCAATAATTTCATAGACATTTTGATAGCGATTGATCGGCTCTTTGCTAATACATTTTAAAATTAAGGTTTCTAACGCTGGATTAAGGTGAATATTGATTAGATGGGGTGGAATTGGTTGTTCTTTTAAGTGCTTGAGGGCAACCGCAATTGGCGTATCACCCTCAAACGGCACACGGCCGGTTGCCAATTCATACAACAAAATACCAAATGAGTAAATATCGGAGCGCTTATCGACAAAGCCACCACGCGACTGTTCCGGTGACGAATAGTGAACCGAGCCGATCGCCTCTTTGGTATTGACCATCGTTGAACTGGTGACGGCACGGGCAATGCCAAAATCAGCTACTTTAACATTGCCTTCTTTTGTCAATAGAATATTTTGCGGTTTAATATCGCGGTGTACGATGCCCTTGTCATGGGCAACTTGTAATGCCTCGGCAATTTGCAAGCCGATTCGAACGATGGTTTCGGTATTTAAATAAACTTTTTGCTCTTCTATAAAATCTTTTAATGTGCGATTCGTCAATAGCTCCATTACAATATAGTGAGTATCCCCTTCAATTCCAACATCGTAAACATTAACGATATTGGCATGCTGAATGCTGGCGGCCGATTTAGCCTCTTGGTCAAAGCGCTTGACAAATATGGCATCATTGACAAATTCTTCTTTTAATATTTTAATCGCTACCGGGCGATTTAATACATGACAATGGCCACAATAGACGGTGCTCATGCCGCCATCGCCAATTGCTTCAATAATTTCGTAACGTCCTGCTAATTTCTTTCCTATCATATGTTCACCCTATCCAACGGCAATGAGCCAATCACGATGGCACTTGCATCATCTTTACTACCCTTTGCAAACGCTTTTTCAACCAACTGTTTTGCTGCATCCTGCGCGCTGCCGGCAGCGCCGATAAGCTGATGTATATCATCTTCAGTCAATAAATCGCTAATGCCATCTGAGCATAAAACGACAACCTGATTTGCCGCCAAATCAAATGCCAATAATTCAGGCTGTAACACTTGATTCGTGCCAACTGCCTGTAAAACGATATTGCGCTTGGGATGATTGCGCGCTTCGGCCTCACTAATCTGGCCCTCGTCAACCAGCTTTTGAACATAACTTTGATCACGCGTTAACAAAAGCGCCCTTTCATCATCTACTAAATAGGCGCGCGAATCGCCAACATGACAAATATAAAGTTGCTCGCCAGCTATGTGGGCAACCAAAGCCGTCGTGCCCATGCCACGATAGGCTTGATCGCTACGCGATAAATCGTAGATATAGCGGTTAACAGCCTCAATCGCACGATTTAGAATCTCAAAAACCGCCATTTCTGACAAATCTTCTTTCAATTCAGCGCGCAAAAAATCCAGCAAATAATTGCCTGCCTGTAGCGAGGCATATTCGCCTGCGGCATGGCCACCCATGCCATCACAAACGATATAAAGCCCCATTTCTTGATCGGCAATCACAAAATCTTCATTAGTAATGCGGCGATCGCCTTCTGCAGAATAAATTCCAAATTTCATAAGCCACCTAACTTATCCTTTGTAATATCGCAATAAAAAAGCCGTCTGACCAACCGTTGCCCGGAATAATTTCCACCATATCGTCTTTTGTAGGCAACGCCATATCAGTCAAATGTGATACAGTCCGTACACGATACTGATGATGCCTTTTTAAAAAGTTAATTATTTGTGTGCGATTTTCCAAATCATTTAAGGTACAAGTAGAGTATACCAAATTTCCACCAATTTTTACATAGTTTGCCGCCTGTTCTAGCATTTTTTGTTGAATAATCTGTAACTTTGTAATATCTTGTCGATTTTTTCGATATTTTATTTCCGGTTTTTTGCCGATCGTGCCCAAGCCGGAACAGGGCGCGTCAAGCAAGACTACATCAAAATTCCCTTCAAAATCGGGGCGGTGTTGCGTTGCATCGGACAATTCAACCGCTATATTATTTAACTTTAAGCGCTGGGCTGCCCGACGGATCAGCTTTAATTTATGTTTGTGAATATCACAAGCCAATAATTGACCATGTGGACCAATTCGCTCGGCCAAATCAAGTGCTTTACCACCGGGAGCGCTACATAAATCGAGCACCTTATCACCCGGCTTAACGCCGGCTAAATGACCGACCAACATAGCGCTTAAATCCTGTATGCTGAATAGCCCACTCTGAAAAGCTGACAATTCGGTCAAACGCTTTTCGCCAAAGGCACTGACATAGACGGCATTTGGCAAAATAGCCGGCTCGACAGTCAGACCATTTACTTGCAACTCACTCAATAACTCTGAACGTGAAATTTGGTTTTGATTGACGCGTAAAAACACGCCGCGTTGGGCAAGGCTATTTGCCATAATCGACTGACAGGTCGCCATACCATACTGCTTGCGCCACAAATCAATCAACCAAATTGGAAAAGAGTATTGCAGTGAAAGTTTTTGTTCAAGTGGCAATTGTGTTATATCGGGTACTTCACGTAACGAACGGCGCAATATCGCATTGACAAACTTGTGATTTTTGGGAAAATCAACCTTAGCAGTATCAACGTAACGATTGACGACAGCGTGCGCCTCTCGACCGCGAGCAAAGTGTAATTCATAAAGCCCGGCCGCCAAAAAACACTTTAATTCACCACGCACTTTTTTGGCGACGTAAAGCTGTAATAAATACTCTAAATAAAGCCAGTTTTCGACGGCGCCTAAAACCGTATTGCGATGTGTCTTTTCTTCGCGCACCGTCAAATCGGCAGATGCTAATACGCGATTGATCACAATATTGGAATAACCGCCCTTTTGCATAATTTGTGTAAGGCTCTTAACTATATATTTTATATCTCGATTATACATTTTTAGTCACGATAGCTACCTCGGATGATAATCATGCGAATTAACTGGGTAACGGTAACAGCCAATGCTGCAACATAGGTCATCGCGGCAGCGCCTAATACTTTAGAAACGCCGGCGCGCTCTTCTTCGTAGATCAATCCCATTTCGTCTAGCTGAATTTTGGCGCGGTGGCTGGCGTTAAACTCAATTGGCAATGTAAGCGTCTGAAAAGCAACGACTGCCAAATAAAGTACTATTGCCAGATCCATTAAACGTGGGCCAAACGCGGTAATGCTGGACAGCAAAATGCCGGCGATAAAAATAAGACTGACAAAGCGCGAACTGGCGACGACTGTTGGCAATAAAATATTACGCAAACCGATAAAACCATAGTTTTCAGCATATTGAATAGCGTGGCCGACCTCATGGGCGGCAATCGCCGCCGAGGCAATGCTGTTGCCACCGTAAACACCACTCGATAAGCGCACGACATTACTACGCGGATCATAGTGATCAGACAAAACGCCCTCCGCACTTTCAATTGCAACGTGACTAAGACCGTTTCTATCCAATATTTGGCGCGCGACATCGTACCCGCTTAAGCCGCGCATATTTCTAATTCTTGAATAATGCTGGTAGGCCGATTTAACGCGCCACTGCGCAACCAACGACCAAATAAACGTAATGATAATCATGACGAAAACAATGTGGTTATCGAGCCAAAAAAAACTAAAACCTGACATATTTACCTCCCACTGAGTTGCGCTGTGCTACCAAGCGCAATGCTATTGCCTCGCAAATAAGCAGCCACTGTCATACGCTTTTTGTTTTGCGGCTGAATTTCTTCTAGTCGCACCAAACCGTCAGCGCAACTGATGTAAATGTAATCTTGATCAATGCGCTCCACTGTGCCGGGTGCTGTTTCAGGTGTCGCAATCAACCCCGTTGCGCGGTGAATTTTCATGCTAACCCCCGCCAAGGTCGTCTGCGCCGACGGCCAAGGGTTGTAGCCCCGAATCAAATTGATAATGCTTTTAACATCGGCTCGCCAGTCGATTATTGCTTGCTTTTTGTCGATTAGCGAGGCGTATGTAGCAAGCGCATTGTCCTGTTTTTGTGGCTTTATAAAACCGCTTTCGATATTATCAAGCGTTGCCAATAAAGCGCGTGCGCCCAACATCATCAATTGATCATGTAGTTGACCGGCGGTGACATTGGCCGCAATCGGCGTGGTTAGCACATTGAGAATATCACCGGTATCTAAGCCCTTATCCATTTGCATAATGGTCACACCACTCTGACTATCGCCAGCGACAATGGCCGACTGTATCGGCGATGCACCGCGCCAACGCGGCAACAACGAGGCATGGACATTAAGACAACCATATTTGGGCGATTCAAGAATCGCCCGCTTCAAAATTTGACCATAGGCGACGACGACAATCACATCAAGGGCTAGTTTTTCTATTTTGCGTACCATGTCGTCGGCATTAATATTATGTGGCTGATAAATTGTCAAACCATGTTCTAAAGCGGCATTTTTAACCGCCGAAGCACGCAGTTTTTTGCCGCGACCGGCCGGCCTATCCGGCTGTGTAAACACGGCGACCACCTGATGCTCGGTAATCAATGATTCAAGCGTTGGCACGGCAAATTGGGGTGTACCCATAAAAGCTACTCTCATCCTACTCGCCCACTTTCTGCCAACTCAGTCAACTCTTCATCGCTAAGCAACTCTGCCTTATCGGAAAACAAAACGCCATTTAAGTGGTCAATTTCATGACAAAAGGCGCGCGCCAATAAGCCGTCAGCCGAGCGCTGACATACCGTGCCGGTCAAGTCTTGATAACGAACACTAACGGTTTGTGGTCGCTTTACTCTGCCGCTGACGCCGGGTAGACTGAGGCAACCTTCAATCTCAAACTGTTCACCACTTTGTTTAGTAATCTCCGGATTGATATAAACGCCATGGCCGGCATCATCATAGAGATCAATTACGATAATGCGTCGTAAAACGCCAATTTGGGGCGCCGCTAAACCGATGCCATCGGCTTCGTACATCGTTTCCAACATATCGTCGACTAATTGCTTAAGTCTTTCATCAAATTTTTCAACTTTACGCGAAAGTTTGCGTAAGACCGGATCGTCGTCCGTTCTAATCGTTCTAAGTGCCATAACTGCTCCCCTACCCATCAAAATCAATATCGACCCAACATTTGGTATCGACTAAATTATATTTATTTTTGACAATGCCATAATAGAGCATCGTTAGCGCGACCGACCGGCTTGCTTTGTTCACCTTGAACAATATCTGTGCGCGATACTGTTGCCTAATGCGAGCATAATATGGCTGTATCGGCTGAAATACTTGGGCCTCGATGTCGTGCCGCTTAAAGTTTTTTTCGTAAAAGTGATATAGTCTTTGCGCTTGGTCGTGTACCGCCAGTTTGTTTTCCGATTGAATTTTAACCGTAAACAGCGTAACGTATGGTGGGTACCCAACGATATCGCGCAATTGTTTTTCCTGATCTAAAAATGCATCAAAATCTCGTGTGATGACGTATTTAAATAAATCGTGCTGCGGTTGATATGTTTGAATCAAGGCCAATCCCGCTTTGCTGCCACGGCCGGCCCGACCGGCAACTTGTGTCAATAACTGATAAGCCCGCTCCGTACTGAGATAATCGGGCATGTGAATCAGCTGATCGGCCAGCACGACGCCAACTAGTGTAACATTGGCAAAATCAAGTCCTTTGGCAAGCACCTGTGTACCGATTAAACAATCGATTTCAGCGCGCTGAAAGGCTGCTAAAGTTGCATTGTAATCATCATATTTATGTGTTAAATCCGAATCGACCACGACGAATTTACGATCGCCAAAGAGCCGTATTAACTGATTGTAAATTTGTTCAATACCGTAACCGACATCGACTAATTTATCACCACAAGTCGGGCAGTCGAACAGTTGCGGTTCGCGATAGCCGCAATAGTGGCAAACGAACTGTGCAGTGCCCTGATAAACGGTCAACGGCACGGCACAATTTTGACAATTGTGAACATAACCACAACCGTGACACTGTTTAGCGCGCGCATAACCCTTGCGGTTGTGAAACAGTATCACCTGTTCGCCGCGTTCAAAACAACCTGTCATCGCCGCGACCAAGGGTGGTGATAACAGCGTATCTTTCGGCAATAGTGTCATATCGACAATTTTTATTTCACTTAACTGCGCCCGGCCAAATGCATTTTTTAAATAAAGCGCTTTAAGCAGACCGGTGTCGACCAAATGATGCGTTTGTACCGAAGGGGTTGCCGATCCCAAAATAATGTCAATCGATAGCTTATTTGCCAATTCCAAAGCCAATTCAACCGTCTGGTAACGCGGAATTGTCTCAGATTTATAAGAGTACTCATGCTCTTCGTCTATGACGATTAGCCCGAGTTGCTTAAACGGTGCAAAAATAGCAGAACGAGCACCGATAACGACCTTGATGTCACCCGACTTAATGCGCTGATAAATTGTTACTTTGTCAGATGGCTTAATATAAGTGTGAATGACGCCGACATCGCTTGTCAACTGGGCTGAAAAACGCGCCACCAATTGCGGTGTCAGCGATATCTCCGGCACTAATACCAATACCTGTCGATTAGCCGCCAGCGCTTGCTTTGCCAATTCGATATAGACGCGCGTCTTACCACTGCCGGTAACGCCAATCAACAAGGCGGCACGCGGTTTGTCAATTGCTAAAAACTGATTGACCACATCACTTTGTGCAGCACTCAGCGGTTTGTGTTGTCTGCTGTTATTGGCCGATTGAAAGACGGATTCGACATGATCTGCCCGACGCTCTTCCAACGCCAAATAACCGCTCTTTACCAATGCCATAATATCGCGTCGCGTCGCCCGAGTGGCGCTTTTAAGTTGACTTAATCTGACGGCATCAAGATGTGCGACATGCTTGATTATTCGTCTTTTTTTGACAGCGCGGGTCGAAAATGTGGCCAGCGTCGACGCTAAGTCGCGATAAAGCGGCCTCACCCACTCAACCATTTTTTGATTATGTGCAAAACTAAATGTGCGCTGTCGATCGAGCTGACCGGCTTTGATTTTTTGCCTAATTTGCGCCTGACTATAACGCGCGCTCAATTGACGTTGGCTGATGATCGCGTCGACGGCATAGTCGTCAAAAGCCTGCAATACGCGATAGGTTTCAGTTTTTACCAGCTTTTGCACTGAGGGCAGTACCGCTAAATAAGCCTCTTGATAAGTAGCAGCATAGCGCTTGCGCAAAATCTTCATCAACTGCAACTGACTGGCGCTTAGCGCATAGTCATCGGCCAATTTTTCAACAATCGTCTTTATATTGCTAAACTGAGGTTTCTGATCGGTCAACGACCAAACCAAGCCATCGACGTACTGCCCTCTACCAAAGGGAACAACCACCCGACTGCCGGCAGAAAGTTGTCCACTCAAATGAGGTGCAATACGATAACTGTACAGTTGATCGAGTTGACGCGTTTTTAGATTGATAATAACATTGGCATAGTGCATTTTACGATCCTGCTCGATTGGCACAATCGCTTACTCTTTTACGACATTACTGGTAACGGCATTAAATTTACCGTTATACATTTCGCGCACGGCAATCGATACCGGCTTAGAATAAGGCGTGTCGATAAGCGGCGTCTCTCCATTAATTATATGGCGGGCACGCTTCGATGTGATGACAACTAGGGCGTAGCGACTGCCGGCCATTTGCACTAATTCATCAATAGATGGTTTTAACATAGTGTACTCCTTACTATACTGACATAACTAACAATCATTTGTTGGACATTGTTTAATCGCCTCAATGATATGGCTAACGTTCTGTCCAACGCGATGCTTTTCAGCTGACAAAATGCTTTGCATGGCCTGAACGGCACTCGGCACATCGCGATTGACGATGTAATAATCATAGCGATTGACATAATCGATCTCACTATAGGCGCTTTCCATGCGCGTTTTTAAGCTGGAGTCGGTTTCTGAACCGCGTTTGACAATGCGTTTTTTAAGCTCAGACATATCCGGTGGTAAAATAAAAATATAGATGGCATCTGGACACTGTTCTTTGACCTGTAGAGCACCCTTGATATCAATTTCCAAAATGACATCTTCACCTTGTGCTAATTTATCTTCAACAAATTTTTTGGGCGTACCGTAGTAATTACCATAGTTTTCAGCGTACTCATAAAACTGACCGCTGGCAATGCGATGTTCAAATTGACTGCGCGTCAAAAAGAAATAGTTAACGCCATCAATTTCGCCAGCACGCGGTTGGCGTGTCGTTGCCGAAATCGACATATTGACAGCTGGATTAACCGCCATAAACGCTCGACAAATAGTGCCTTTGCCGGCGCCGGACGGCCCCGATACTACCAATAGTAAGCCCGATTTTTTCATGTTATCTCCCTTATTCAACATTCTGTACTTGTTCTCTAATTTTTTCTAATTGGCTTTTTAAGAGGACGACGTATTGCGAGATATCAACATCGGGAGATTTCGAGCCAATTGTATTGACTTCACGATTTAATTCTTGTATTAAAAAATCCATTCGCCTACCCTTGGGCGCCTGATCGGCGATCATCGCTTTAAGTTGATCAAAATGAGCTGTCATCCGTACTAACTCTTCTGATATATTGGTCTTGTCTGCAAAAATAGCCGCTTCAGTTACCAAACGTGTCTCATCAATGCTGCTATTATCAAGCATATCTTGTAGCTTTCGTTTTAAAGACAGATGATACTGCTGACTAATTAATGGCGCTTGTTGCGACAGTTTTTCTGCCACCTGTTCCATTTCGGCCAACTGTCTCGTTATATCACTGAGCAGTTTCTCACCTTCAACTTGACGCATTGTCAATAAATCGTCAAGCGCCAGCGTCAAAGCCTTTTCCAGCGTTTCTAACAGTAGCGCCTCATCGATTGCAGCGCTTTCGACCATTAGGGCATCTTTTAAATTAAGTAAGCTGAATGCATTTAGCCGCCCTTCAATTTTATAGCGCTGGCAAATCGCATCGTGTACATCGACATATTGGTCAATTAAGCCAAAATTAGGCGAAATAATAAAGTTGCCGGTCACCAAATCTGCAAACTGTATATAAGCCTCAAATCTACCGCGCTGACAACGCGCTGTTATCGCCTGGCGAACGACTTCTTCAAAGGCGTTCAGCTGATAAGGTAGCCGGATATTAATGTCGCAATAGCGATGATTTAAGCTCTTAATTTCAACGCTAATGCGATAGCGTTCGTTCTCGGCAGTTGCCCTGCCAAAACCAGTCATACTATACATACTTACCTCAATAAACCTTAACCTACACCATATAGACCATTATACTATAAATTGGTCCAATAATTAATGATAAGTTTGTAAAAAATCAAAGTAGCCGCCAAAAACAGTTGAAAGTTGACAGCAGCTCGCAAATTTTTAATTTACAAGCAGGTGAGTTTTTGTGTAGTAACGACAATAATCTGGTATAATAAAATATAGCAAAAAAGGAGAACAACATGGCTTTTGACGGCTTTTTTTATCGCAAACATACGCGCCACTTGTCAGACGCTTTAACATCGACCTATATCGACAAAATCTACCAGGTGGGGCGCTATCAACTGTATATTCAATTAAAAGGCGGCGGACGGCAACACCTGTTAATTAGCGTACAATCCGACCAGCCGCGCATACTGTTAATCGACGATAAACCGGAAACGCCGGACAAGCCGACCATGTTGACAATGCTGCTTAGAAAGCATCTCCAGTCCGGTAAAATTAAGGCAATTAAGCAATTGGGACTAGAGCGCATCATCGATATTGAAATCGCCACTAAAAATCAAATTGGCGATGCTATCGACTATAAATTGCGCCTAGAATTGATGGGCAAACACTCAAACTTAATATTGCTCGACCCTAATAGCGTAATTATCGATGCCCTTAAACGGGTGGGCCAAAACTTGAGCATTCGACCGATCTTGCCAAACTTAAACTATCAACTGCCGCCATCAAACAAACACAATCTTGAAACCATTGATTACGCACAGTTTAGTGCGCTATTAAGCGCTGATGAAACCGTTTTGCAAAAGGCCCTTTACCTCAACTTTGAAGGCGTAAGCCCTACTTTAGCAACTAATTTTTGCCGTCGCGCCGACATAGCAGCAAAGACAAAATGCTCGGCACTAGATGCTAATCAACTAAAACAGTTATGGCAAATCGTACAAGAGGCACTAGCTGAACTCGTCAAGCAAACCATTTGGCTTTACCGACAAGGCGACGTCATTAAAGAATTTTCGGCTATAAAATTAGCAGATGACAATGCACTAGCCATTAGCAGCACTGACTACAGCCAAGCCTTGCAGCAGTTTTACATTGAAAGACGTGGTAGCAATCAAATCGCCCAAAAGGCAGCCGCATCGCTAAAGCGCATTGAAGCGCTAATCAACCGCACCACTACGCGCATTGCCAACTTAACAGCAGATTTAACACTGGCGGCCGACTTAGAAACCTATAAACTGTACGGTGAACTGTTAACTGCCAATCTGCACGCCGTCCGCAAAGGTATGCCTGAAATTAAGCTGTTTAACTATTATGATGGCAGCGAAATCGTCATACCACTGGCGATCGATAAAGCCCCCAACGAGAACGCCCAATACTATTATAAGCGCTATAATAAAGCCAAGACCACCTTGGTTAAAGCCAAAACTCTAATCACTCAGGCTAGAGCCGACCTCGCTTATTTTAAGCAGGTGCGCAGTATGTTAGAGCGTGCCGAAAGCAGCAGTGACGTCGACCTACTCAATGCCGAACTGGCCGACGGTGGCTTTATTAAACGCGCACAACAAAAAAGGCGCCGTCAAGATAAAAAATTGCCGCCACTTAAGTACCGCTCGACAGAGGGCGTCGATATTCTAGTCGGGCGCAACAACTACCAAAACGATGAACTGACCACCAAGCGCGCCGCCAAAGAGCATATTTGGCTACACAGCAAAGACATCGCCGGCTCACATGTAATCATCACGCGCCGCTTTGCCGATATCGACGAACAGACCATTGTCGAGGCGGCGATGATTGCCGCCTACCATTCCGATGCGCGCCATTCATCACAAGTGCCAATCGATTTTACCGAAGTCAAGTATGTCAAAAAACCAAAGGGCGCCAAACCCGGCATGGTGATTTTCACCGATAATAAGACCATTTATGTCAACCCCGATAAGGAAAAAGTCGAAAAAATGCGAGTGATTGAAAGCACATAGTTAAAGTTTATAGTTCTTTCGTTTTTTTGTATTAATTCTCTCTGCTAATTTAATTAGAGTAGTTGCCACCTTTTCAATTTCCTTTGAACCAAGTTTATTTCAATAGCGCCCCATCTGCCATCAGCCAATGCAATTATTGCATCGACTTCTAAATCGCTTTTGTCCCGATGATGAAAAACTTTGCCATCAACTTCCGGTTTCGGCAAGTTTTTATTTCTCGTTTTGGCGGAATTCTAATTCTCGCTTTGGCGAATTTTTGCTTCTGTTTTTAGCGCATCTATTACATGGTGGTGCCAGGTTCAATTGCAGCGTGGAAAGTTGAAACCTTTACACGGTGGTGCCAGGTTCAGCAAAGCAGAAAGCGGAAAGCTCAAAGTTGAAAGGAAAAGCGCAAGGCAAAGCAAAAGCACCCCGATTGGGATGCTTTTTTATTTTTCAAATGTCTCTCGTTGTCTTTTTATACTTTCTGAAAAAACAAAGTAATAAAAAGGACAACTGGCGACGTAATTGAAAACGCTTGTGTTTTCAACTTATTCGATTACGCTTGCAACTGCACCGGCGCCTACCGTGCGGCCACCTTCGCGAATTGAGAAGTTTTGACCTTGCTCAATAGCGATCGGCGCGATCAACTCGATTTCCATCTCAACGTTGTCGCCCGGCACGCACATTTCAACGCCTTCCGGCAATGTAATTGAACCGGTTACGTCTGTTGTTCTAAAGAAGAACTGTGGGCGATAGCCGTTAAAGAATGGCGTATGGCGGCCACCTTCTTCTTTCTTAAGTACGTATACTTGCGCCTTAAACTTGGTGTGCGGATTTACTGAACCCGGCTTTGCCAATACTTGACCGCGCTCGATTTCAGTACGCTGTACACCTCTCAACAAAGCGCCGATATTATCGCCGGCACGTCCTTCGTCTAACAGTTTTCTAAACATTTCGACGCCTGTACATACCACTTTGCGCTTTTCTTCTTTTAAG
>PDWI01002078.1_pt1 | contig 30844 bp, 27 predicted proteins | sample 1430891 | NCBI WGS metagenome assembly PDWI01 (sample SAMN01162508, study PRJNA174530) | Oral metagenome, whole genome shotgun sequencing project. | biome: Marine environment; feature: Marine mammal; material: Swab sample of the gingival sulcus; isolation source: swab sample of gingival sulcus... | reverse complement strand
TAATAGAAACTAAGTAAATATGTTCCTCTCTATCATCTACGCAAAAATAACCCCAACGATCCAATCTAAACTTACGAATGGGATTTCCATTCCAATCAAACTGTTCAACAAAAATATACCCCGAACTTTCGTGTAATTCTTCTGTCACAACCAAGGGTGTTCTTCCGCTATACAACAGATAGACGTAATCATCCTGAGCAGAGAGACCCCAATAATAAGTGACACTAGATGGTCCAAGAGTAGCGGCATTGCTTTGTTTGTCAGTTTTCGAATTCGTATTAAAGTTTACGATACGCTCTACATTTCCAGATAAATCTGTAAAGACGATTTTTTTGAAATATTTGTAGGCGAAGACCAAGCGATCTTTTTCAAAATTCGCTCCAAGATAACCGGTATAAGAAGCCCATCCTTTATAACCTTTCACTGATAATTGTTTGATAGAGGTCTCTGGAATGGAATCCTTAGCTGAGTATTTGTAAATCTCTTTCGCAACTGGAGCCACTCCTACGTAAAAGTAATCATTTGCAGAGGCTGCACAGATCTGACTTGGATTGTATAATCGTCTTTTTGTATCGAAAGAGATTCCGGAATCTATGATCTCAAAAGAATGGTTAATATGATAGATTTTTCCGTTAAGACAGTAAACTGAAAACAGATACTCTGGTTGGGATGTCTGAATAATGCTTGGCATTGTAAATTCTCCAGGCCCATTTCCCTGCCGTCCGAATGAGATTATATGATGGAAATCAGGAGAAGAGAATGCCATGAAATTGAATTTTTCATTTTGATTTTTAATGATAAGAATATCCTTCTTTGCTAGCAGCTGAGTCTCCTGGGCTTTGAAGAATTGATCTACCGGGTGTGATGTGCCTGTCAGGTCAATTAGTTCACCAAAGACTTCATCAGGATATTCAATTTCACCTGGGATTAATGATGAGAAAGATGGTTCATCTGGCGCTTCAGGTACACTATCTTTAAAAGTAGATATTGTACTGTAGTCTGACTTTCTTGAGTTACAGGAGATCATTAATAGGAAAACTAGGATGGAAAGTAGAAGATGCAGTCTATTCATCATTTACAAAAATACGGTTATAGATAAATTAAAACAGAACGCTCTAATATATTCTTTCAATGATTAAACTAAAGCCCGGTCATGCTCCCATATAAATGTACTAAAAAAACAAATAAAAGCCTCGGAATCCTCCCGGGGCTTTTTTTATAATCCAGCCAACCGTAAAAGTTCCTCAAGTTCTTTATCCGAAATACTATCCTTTTCAGATTTATCGTAAATAGTAAGCAGGTAGGCTGTTTGGTTAACCACTTTTACACAGGTAATCACCCGGGATCCGCCGGACTTACCTTTTCCTTTGAAGGTTATTACCATACGGACTTTGTAGCAATCTTTACCGAGAGGATCACCTTGCAAGGGATTTTCCTGTAGAGAAGTGGTCAATTTTTCCAGGTCCGCTTTCAGGGATCGGTGCTTTTTCGCAATGCTTTTAGCTTGCTTTTTAAAGCCATCGGTGATCAGAACCTTATAGCTCATTGAGGAAATCTTCAGCTGATTGGAGTTTGATTTTTCCTTCCTGGTGCAGCTTTACCTGTTCCAGAGAATGCTGCAGGTCATCGACAAAGCTTTTTTGCTTATCGGAAAGCTTCTGCACTTTTTTAATCCCCAGGTTTTTGATCAGCTCCATAAAGAACCCCACTTTACTGTCTGGTATATCGATTACTATTCTTTGCATTTTTTTCTGTTTTATTTGGTGGCATACGCCTGCCCGGTTTTAAAATCTCGGATCAGGGCATCCATGACCATGTAAATTTGTTTTTTTGCATTTTCAGGCAAAGAAGAAACCTCCTGAAACCTTTTAAGCATGTCCTGGTTAAGTTCAAAGGTTGTTTTGCCTACCAGGTAATCGATAGAAACGTTCAGTGCATCAGCGATGCGAATAATCACATCAATGGAAGGTTTTACTTCGTCCCGCTCATACCTTCCTATCAGGTCCCCGGAAGTTCCGGCTTTTTTCCCCAGTTCACTTTGAGAGAGCTTTTTATCCTTCCTTAATGTCGTGATATGTTGTCCTAAAGTCATACTTATATATCAGTAAAATGATACGAAAATGTAGTTATTAGCAATAATAGATGATAAAAATATCATAAACAAGTGAATTATGGTAGTGTTCCAATCAGTGTGTCTGGAGGCTAATCTTTTTTATGGCTCTATCCTGAACTGGCTGGACAGGGCTTTGATGGATCTCGCAGGAATCGCTGAAACAAATTATAAACTATGTGAGCCAGGATATGTAGAAATCAAATTGGTCGGCTGACTTTTTCAGCAGGCCCTAACTTTATTGGACTTCCCGATTTCTATTGAAAAAACGAATGAGTGGGGATGCATCCCTTTATGAGAAGTACCTGCCTAAGCGATCGTTTCAGAACTTATATCCGAGAATTATCATCATTCCGACAGGAAGTAACGAATGTTCCGTGAGTTCTTCTTTTAGTAATATTTGCGGATTGTGAATTCGTAACTCACAGAACAACTCATCGTTGTTGTTAATAACATACGCCCCCTTGAAATTAACCGAGAATACTCCGGTAAAATGCCGGGGACTGCTTTCGGGATCTGCAACCTGGTAAAAATTAGGATGGTGAACCCGGAGGCTGCTTTTGTGATACAACAGGATATTTGGTTCAAAAGACAATCCCGGACGCAGGCTGAATTTTCTTTCAGGTCTGTCATTGTGATAGTAAACACTTATTGGAATACCCAATTGTAGCATCAATAGATCTTCAGATGCAACCCTAATCCATCCCAGGTCTGAACTATAACTTATCCCTAATCCCATTTCAGCGGAAGTGTATTTAATCGCAGAACCGATACTAGCAATCAGATTCTTTTGGGTAATAACTCCATACTGAGCCCCTAGTCCCAGTGTCTCGATAATACCGATTGAAGTCCTCTTATGTACGATTGTTGGCGTAGCGCTGAGAATAGTGTTCTCGTCATAAGACTGATAAATAAAATCTGAACATAAGTAAAGTTCCCAAAAATGTTCATTCTTTTGGGCACTGGAAGGTAAACTGGTATTTGCCAATATCACACCCAACAGAAATGGCAGTAGAAAGCTTTTTATATTCATGGCTCATACATTTGGGGTTTGTGCGAATTACCTTAGTAAATATTAATGAATTATGCAATTTTTTCTGTAAAATCATCGCCACAGTTAACGATTTCTTTTTTGGGGGCAGTTCGGCCCTGGGACCGGGATCCCGGGTGTGAAGGGTACTTTTAAACACAGAATAAAAGATGACCAGGAGAAAAAGTCTAAATCCAGCCGGACAGCCCATGAAGCGACAGCGGGATGAATCGTTTATGTATTAGCTATAAGGCCTGATTATCTTATTCCACCGCGATTACCTCCTGGTAGAGGAGGGTCCAGCCTTCGAGCCAGTTATTTGAGCCAAAAGCTCCTTTGAAGCTGACCTTTTCGAACCATGTAGCGCTGTAGGGGGCCATGTTTTCAAATACCGTAGTGGGTGGCAGGAGCATGGGGACCTCATCCACAGAGGTGCCGGGGTCATCGGAGCTGTTGCCCCAGGCCAGCAGGGAATCTCCGAGTTGCTCCATTTCTTCACTTAGGGGTGCACCTGTGGGGCTGTAGATGCTGATGCCTGTATTTCCCTTTTTCAAGGGATGGAAAATGCAGTTGTAAACCCCGAGGCGGCCGTTGGTGAACAGGGACCAGGAATCGCCGGGATTTGTGCTGTGGGCAATGGAGATGCCCTTTCCCGGTTTCAGGAGGATGCTGTTTGAAAGACTCATCCCCCCGTAATGCGACAGATGTACAAGGCAGGTGTCAGCTTCATCGCCCCATCCTGCGAGGGTCAGGTTTTGCAATACAGGCAGGTTGCCGGGCAGTGAGGGGAGGGCTTCGATTCCTCCGCTGATCTCCAGGGCATGATTGGAATCAGGGCCGTTCAGGCCCAGCCAGAACTGGCCTTTTCCACCGTAACCCTGGTCAATGTCGTAGGCATCATCGCCACAGTAGGCCACAACCATGTTACTGCAATTGACCCGCCCTCCAAAGAATTCTACCCCGTCGTCGGCATTGGAGATCACCTCCACGTGGTCTATCGTGGTCTGGCGGCCCACCCCGCCCAGGGTAAGGCCATTGATTTCGTTGCCCTCGCCAATGTCGCTGCCTCCGTGCCGAATCGATACATAGCGCAGAATGCCCGAGTTATCGTCTTCATCCTGTCCGCCGTAAATTCCCCGTGGCTCACTTACAGGGATACCCTCAATCATATCCTCACCCGATTCGGTATGGATGGGGGCATTGCCCAGGATAATCAGCCCTCCCCAAAGCCCCTTTGCTTCAAGGGCTACGCTTCCTTCCAGGTCGTCGCCTTCAACAGTGAAAATGATGGGTTCGTTCTTCCTGCCTTCAGCAATGAGCCTGCCTCCGCGAGCCACGATTAGTGCGCTGGCCAGGCTGCCCTGCCCGCTGCGTGCCCTGATCACTGTTCCGGGTTCGATGGTCAGGGTCTGGCCATCGTTGACAAATACCAGGCCATCAAGAATGTATGTACGGTCACTGCTCCAGGTTGTGGTTCCGGTGCCGCCACCCTGGTCCTTGATGGTGTTTTCCAGTTCCAGCTCATAGGAGCTTCGGCGGCAGGAAGTCAGGGCCAGGATGCTCAGTGCCAGAATCAGCGTGGTGTTGTAGTATGGCCTTTTCATGGCTCCCCGTTTAAAAAACAACTTCGATATTCAGGTATAGATAGGGAGCAGAACTGCCATTGCTGGCGTATTCAACCCAGTCCCGGTAATTGAGCGCAAATTTTAGCGGATCAATCGGGCTGTACTGCAAACCACCCAGCAGCGCCGACCCATCCTTTGACAGGTTCCAGGGAATGCTTTCTCCCGGGAGCACATTTGAGTAAAGCTGATCGTAGCGGGCAAAAAGCTCCCAGTGTTTATTCATGATCCAGCTGGCATAGAGCGAATAACCATAGCGCTTACGATTGGCAGTAAATTTGTAATTCAGTTGGACGATGTATTCGGCAGCCAGCCTGAAACGGGCTTTTTGGTATCCGGCAAAGACCGCCCAGGCCATCTGGTCATTCTCGCTGGTTGTATGGATGGTATAGTATCCACGCAGGCTAAGTCCCTCGAAAGGCTTCAGGGTGAGGCCGCTTCCTACCCGGTACACGTTGTCGTTTTGCAGATTCTTATAACCTTCTCCATTGGAGAGGACCAGGTCGAAACTGATCCGGTCCGAGGGGCTGTATTGAAAACCAGTTCCCAGGTCGGCACTCGACCCAAATCTATGCTCATCCATGAAGGACTTGTAGATGTAGCGGTGGCCCCAGAATTTTTCCTGTACCTTGAACTGCAGCATATCCATCAGGCCGAACCAGGCTGTGAATTTTCCTTTGTGGTAACGCAGACAGGCGTTTTTGAAATAGGCGTAACGCCGAATAAGGCTGTATTTAGAGTCATCATCGACACTTCCAATATCGAGCTTGACTTCGGCCGAAAAATGTGAACTCAGTGCTCTTTTGTAGCCGAAATAGGCTCTTTTGACCTCAAAGGCAGTTCCAGGCGCATTCGGATCAAGACTGTAGTTGAAGTCGCTGTAAATCTTTGCAGAGACTTTGCCCGGCTCTTCTTCCCCGTTTGGCTGCCCCATAAGAGGGGAGCCGGCAGAGGCGATGAGTAATGCCAGGAGGCTGAGCTGCTTCATTTTGTCTTTTTCTGTTCTATCTATTTCTGCTTTTATCCGGGCCTGCATCAGGGCTTTCTGTGGCCGGCTCTCTGCTTTGTTGCGCCGGGTTCTTCTTTCAGGGGATTTCATTCTGGCGCAAAAATAGCTCAATGCCTGGAATTATTCAGGCATGTAATGTTAAGATAATGCCTGTTAAAAGTCAATTTATTGCCAACGCTTGTTGGAAACTGGCTTACAATGTTAATTTTATGCTTTGTGAGCACGAAGAAAGCTATACTTAAGACAGCATTGATCCAGGCTAAACTGCACTGGGAGGATAGTGATGCCAATCTTGCCATGTTCGGCAACATGATAGCCGGCCTGGACCGGGATGTGGACCTTATTCTTCTGCCGGAGACCTTTTCCACCGGATTTAGTATGAGGGCTGCAGCCCTTTCCTCAACTGCCGATCGATGCCTGGACTGGATGTGCGATATGGCCGTTCGTGCGGGAACAACCCTCGCAGGGAGCATGATTTGTTCAGAAGGAGGGAGCTTTTATAACCGCTTTTACTGGGTAGGACCGGATGGGCATATATTCCATTACGATAAGCGTCATCTGTTTTCTATGGGAAGGGAAGACGAGCACTTTAGCCGGGGCAGGCAACGAATGGTCTTCGATTTGGGCGGCTTTCGTCTGCTTCCGCAGATATGCTACGATCTCCGTTTTCCTGTGTTTGCAAGGAACAGGGGAGACTATGATGCCATTTGTTATGTGGCCAACTGGCCCGCTGCGCGCATGTATGTCTGGGAAACCCTTTTGAAAGCCAGGGCTATGGAGAACCAGGCCTGGGTCATGGCAGTGAATCGCTGTGGCTATGACGGTATGGGTGTCGATCACAGCGGCGGAAGCTGCGTAATCGATCCGCTGGGACAGGTCGTGGAAGTCCTCGACGACCGACCGGGGGTTCTGATTTCAAGCATAAATCTTGAAATGCCTGAGAAGTACAGGAAAAGCTTCCCTGTTCATAAGGACGCGGATAATTTTGAACTAAGAATCTAGAAAAGATCAGGAAGCGCAGCCGCAGCCACTGTCACTGTCATGGCATGATCCCTTTTCTTCACAACCACCACCTTCGCAACCATGGCCGTTTCCACAACCGCAACCACCGGCGTGATGGACGTGGCCATGACTGAGTTCCTGCTCTGTAGCCTCACGGATATCTACAACCTCGCCCTTGAAATGCAGGTCGTTACCGGCCATGGGATGATTGAAATCCATTTTGACTGCTTCGTCCTTGATCTTGAGTACCCTGCCGTTTAATCTGCGGCCCTCGGTATCCATCATAGGAATGCTGTTTCCTACCTGTAGCAGGTTTTCGTCGACCTTACCGTCGATTTCAAAGACGCTTTTCGGAACATCAACAATGGCCGACTCTACGACCGGTCCGTAGGCATCTGCCGAAGAAAGCAGAAAATCAAAATGATCTCCGCATGAGAGCCCGTTCAGATGCTCCTCGAAGCGGGGAAGCAGGCCGCCTGTACCAAACAGAAAGGTGAGGGGGGTTTCGGGTTTTAGTTGTTCTACAACTTCTCCCTCCCTGGACCCATTCCGAAGTTCATATACAATGGAAACGACCTTGTTCTTTTCTGCGATCATGGTTGCTTGGTATTAATGAAGCTGCAAAGAAAGCAAATATTTCAGCCATATAAAAACCAGGGCCTAGCTCTCTTCCGGATTTATACCCGGATTGCTTTCATCTCCCTGCTTTAGGGTGGAACTGCCTCCATTGTCCTGTACCGGTATGGACGGACTGGCATCCGCTTCAATTAACTCCGGGGCGGGTTGATCGTTCTGTTGGACTGAGGTCATCGCTCTTTCTTTTTTCTTGTGCCGTATCAGTCCAACCGCCATGGCAATGCTCGAAGCCAGGATGACCAGCAGAAGGATACCCGTATTGAATTCTTCTACAATAAGATCTTCGGGAATGGAGTAGAAAAGGAGGATGGTTATCAGTCCCCTGGGAGCCATCCAGATAGTTGGTTGAATGTCGCCGCGTATGACCAAACGGAACCAGACATAACGAATTCCGTACAGTACGCCAAGGATGCCGATACTGACGATCCAAACCCGAAGGTCGAGCAGGCTGCCAAGTACGATGGTAAAACCAAAGATAACAAAGAAGAAGGTCCGTACCACGAAGGAGGACTCAAGGGTAACCATCTTGAAATTCTCAAAAATGGAGGACAGGTGTTTTTCGTCAAGGAGCTGCTTTATCGGGCCCGGAAAAAAGAGCTGACGGTTAGAAAGGATCATTCCGAATACCAGGATGATCAGGAGGCTCGAAAGATGAAACATTTTGCTCAGTGAATAGAGCAGTATGAGTACAGCGATGAGCAGGAAAAGCTTGAGTTCGGTCTTGATCTTCTGGAAGAGGAAAATCAGGAAGTAGCTTGCAACCAGTGATACAACCACGGTAAGAACCAGGTTCAAAAGCACCGATAGTCCCATCTGGCCCAGGCTTTCAGCCTCCATACTACTGATCATGAAGTAGAAAAGCATGATGCCCAGAATGTCTGAGAAGGTGCTTTCATAGACCAGGAATTCCTTTTTCTCGTTTTCGAGTGAAGATACACTGGGAATGATGATGGCCGAACTCATGATCGACAGGGGGATGGCATATAGAAGCCCGGTATTCAGATCGACGTCGATATAGAGCATAATGATGCCTGCAATGAGCAGGGCAGCAAGGATCAGGTTAATCAGGGCCGTGAAAAAGGCACGTCGGATCAGTTTGCGTTTCTCGCCACTTAATTCAAGATCGAGAGAGGCCTCAAGCACGATCAGGATGAGTCCCACGATGCCCAGGACCTCTAGCATGGGATTGAGGTCGGGTACTTCGATCCCGGCAGCTTTCACGAGTCCCTGACACAGAATCCCCAGGAATATGAGCAACAGTACACTGGGTATGCTGTATCTTTTGGCAACCAGGTTGAACAGATAGGAAATGATGATGATGAGTGCACCGGCAATGACCAATCCGTTGGATGAGAAACCGCCGGCAGAGCTGAGAAATACAAAGTTTGTCATTTGAAGAAAGTGTTAAAACCGACCCTGAATTCAGGGCTTGAAAAAGGTGAACGAGACGATTCATTTAAGTCCCAAAGGGCCTGAAAAGAGATTGAGCTCAAGGGACCAATTCGTTGAGTGATTCCCGGGCCAACCAGGAAACCCTGGTAAGTGAAGCGGCCATCGTCGGGAAAGTTTGGTGCGTAGAAGTAGGCCTTTTCAAGGCTGAGAAGTTGATATTCTGCATGAACGAAAAGGTCACTGAAAAGGGCTACAGGGAGGAAGTTTTCGGCACGTGTCAGCAGGGCAAAGCGGGTAAAAACCTTGCCTCCGTACAGATGGGTACGCCAGGATCTGGGGTTGTATGTACTGGCCTTGTGCGCACTGTAGATATAAGTGGGACCAGCACCAATAGAAAGCCGGTCAGTCAGATGATAGCCCAGCTGAGGGGACACTTGAATGAGGGTGTAGTTCCCCAGACTCAGCCAACCCTCGGGCACCAGAAAAAACCTGCCTTTTCTGGAGTCTTCGAAAGCCTGGGGCCAGGCACAATACGAAATTAGCAGAAGAACAACAAGAAGGTTGAGCTTGCCGATCAGGTATCTTTTCATGCAGTAGCGGGTATTAATTTATATCCAGGCCTTTTACAATCATGTCATGTCCATAAGTCTTCGCTGATATTTTTCCGGATAAGAGGAGTGAACCATTGATAGCCAGCGCTTTCATCTCGTCCTCACCAGGGTAGACGAATACAGGGGCGATGAAGGAGACTCTTTCCTTTACATAAGCTGTAAGGTCGGGATTGTGTGCAATACCCCCGGTCATTATGATGGCATGTACCTCGCCTCCCATTACAGCAGCCAGGGAGCCGATCTCCTTTGCAATCTGGTAGCCCATAGCCTCCTGGATAAGTTTTGCTTTAGCATCTCCTTCACGGGCTGCTTTTGCCATACGGTCGGCTTCCTTGTACCCCAGGTAAGCGTACATGCCTCCCTCACCAAGGAGCATCTTGCGGACCTCTTCCGGTGTTTTCTCAGCGCTAAAACAGAGATCGGAAAGTGCCCCGGCAGGCAAGGTTCCGGAACGTTCAGGTCCAAAGGGGCCTTCACCATTCAGGCCATTGTTAACATCAACAACCCGCCCTTTCCGGTGTGCACCAACGGAGATTCCACTGCCCAGATGGGCTACAATGAGGTTCAGGTCTTCATATTCCACCCCCCTGGACTGCGCATAGCTGCGTGCAATGGCTTTCTGGTTCAGGGCATGAAAGATGCTTTTTCTGGTAAAGGCCGGATGGCCGCTTATCCTGGCCACATCATCCATCTCGTCAACAACTACAGGGTCGGCGATGTAGGCCTTTGCACCCTTGTATTTTTTGGTCAGTTTTGAGGCAATCAGGCCACCCAGGTTGGAGGCATGTTCTCCCATGACCCCCTGCATAAGGTCTTTGATCATGGTTTCATTCACTTCATAAACTCCCGATTCGATAGGGTGAAGAAGCCCGCCCCGGGCAAGGATGAGCCTGACCTGGTCGGCAGGGATGTGATTCTCTTCCATCTCTTTAATAACCAGATCCATTCGATAATCGAGTTGCTCAGTGATGTGATTAAAGCCTTCCAGCTCACCGGATTCATGGCGGATGCTTTTCAGGAAAACAAAACTGTTGGCCATGTAAACGGCTATCTTGGTGGAGGTGGCTCCGGGGTTAATGGCAAGGATGTATTGTGCTTCCATGTTTTTAGTTGTTAATTGCGGTTACAGCAGCAAGAAGGATGGAGTCCAGCTTGGTTTGTTCTGAGTCCGATCTGGAGGTTAATACAATGGGTGCTGAAGCCCCGACGATCATCGAAGCCACCTTTGATTTTGCAAAGAATACCAGTGTTTTATACAAAACGTTACCTGCCTCAATATTGGGCATGAGCAGCACATCGCTATCACCTGCAACATCGCTTTTTATCTCTTTGTGCCTCGCGCTTTCCAGGGAAATGGCATTGTCGAAGGCCAGGGGGCCATCCACGATGCAATTCAAAATCTGGTCCCGTTGATTCATTTTCGATAGCAGCGCTGCATCGAGGGTGGCATTCATCTCCGGGTTGACTTTCTCCACTGCACCCACCACAGCGACCTTGGGTTTTTCAATGCCCAGTTTGTTCAGCACACCAACTGCATTTTTTAAAATCTCAGTTTTATCCTTCAGATCTGGTGCAATGTTCATCGCCACATCGGTGACCGCAATGAGTTTATGATAGCTTTCTATTTCGAAGTAGGCAAAGTGTGAGAGCAATGCCCCCTTTCGAAGCCCATATTCCTTATTGAGAACAGCCTTCAGCATATCTGCAGTGCCTACCTTTCCCTTCATCAGGACATCGGCAATACCGTCATGAACCATCTTAACAGCCGTGATCGCAGCAGATTTTGGATCACCGGATTCCACAAACTCAAAGCCGTTGATGTCTACTTTGAGGCTGTCGGCTATCCCCTCGGTTTTTTCCCGGTCACCTACCAGAATGGGGCTGATTACGCCCTCCCGGGCCGCTTCGCAAACTGCACCGAGGGAATGGGCATCCTCTGATGCTGCGAGCACGAGTTTTCGGGATTCTCTGTCTTTGTTTGCAAGCTCCCTGAGCTGCGAAAGTCGTTCCAACATGTGAGTAATTTTCAACAAAGAAAGAAAATACCCGGCATGAACCGGGTATTTACAGGATGATTTTTAACACAAAAGCAGCAGGTGTTACGGTGAGTCCGTGATACTAAAGAGATTTTTCCAGGATCTTATGTGTGTCCATGGCAATGACCAGTTCTTCGTTGGTTCGAACCACCATGGCAGTTACCCTGGAATCCTTTTGGGAAATGATTTTGTCTTCGCCCTTGATCCCGTGGTTTCCTGGCTCGTCGAAGTCGAAGCCCAGGTATTCCATGTTCTGGCATATCATGCGTCGAATATTGAAATCGTTCTCCCCAATGCCCCCGGTGAAAATAATCAGGTCGAGTCCGTTCATAATTGCCGCATAGGCACCGATGAACTTCTTAACCCTGTAGGCATACATGGTCAGTGCAAGATTGGCTCGCTCATTTCCTTCGTAATAAGCCAGTTCCAGATCCCTCATATCGGAGGAAATCTCGGAAATGCCTATCATACCGCTTCGCTTGTTTATCATGTTGCTGACCCCCTTCAGACTCAGATGCTCTTTGTCGGCCAGATAAAGCAATACACCGGGATCAATATCGCCGGATCTGGTTCCCATGATGAGGCCATCGACCGGTGTAAAGCCCATGGATGTGTCAACCGAGCGGCCATGCTCAATGGCTGTTACTGAAGCACCGTTGCCCAGGTGGCAGGATACCACCTTCATATCACGTGTGTCGCGGTTCAGGATCTCGGAGGCCCGTTTGTAAACATATTTGTGACTGGTACCATGGTAACCATACTTCCGTACCCCGTAGGATTCGTAGTACTCCCGGGGTATGGCGTACATATATGCGTGGGGAGGCATAGTCTGGTGAAAAGATGTATCGAATACCGCCACCTGCGGAATACCCGGGAGTACGGTTTCTATGGCTATGATCCCTTTCAGATTGGCCGGATTATGGAGGGGAGCCAAATCCACACAGGATTCGATGTCCTTGATTACTTCCTTGGTGATCAGCGCGCTTTCCTTGTATTTCTCACCACCCTGTACAATCCGGTGACCAACCGCCGAGATCTCGTTGATTTCTTCGATGACTCCGTGCGTTTTATCCACCAGGGCTTCCATAACCATATTGATTCCAAGGGTATGGTCCATGATGGCGGTTACTTGCTTGTATTTATCCTTTCCGGTAGGTTTGTGAGTGATCACGGCATCGGTAAAACCAATTCGTTCCACAAGGCCTTTGGCAATGACTTCCGAGCTCTCGTCTCCCATTTTGAAAAGCTGATACTTGATGGAAGAACTGCCACAATTTAATACTAGAATAATCATATATATACTGTTATAGGTCCGTTAAATAACTTATTTCTTTTTCATGCCGGCTGCCTGGTTGGCTGTAATGGCCACCAGGTTCACGATATCGCTGACTGAGCATCCCCTGGAAAGGTCATTGATGGGGGCTGCCATTCCCTGAAGAACAGGCCCTACAGCCTCTGCTTTGGCAAGCCGCTGAACCAGCTTGTATGCAATGTTCCCCACATTCAGGTCGGGGAACACCAGTACATTGGCATTGCCCTGAATACGGCTGTCGGGAGCCTTACTGGCAGCGATGCTTTCGATAAGTGCGGCGTCGGCCTGTAACTCTCCGTCAATCACCAGTCCGGGATCCATTTCCCTGGCAATCTTAGTGGCACTAACCACTTTGTCTACCTTGGGATGGCTGGCACTGCCCTTGGTGGAGAAGCTGCACATGGCCACCCTGGGTTCGAAGCCCAGAATCGATCTTGTGGTATTTGCGGTGGCTACTGCAATCTCGGCAAGCTCTTTCTCGCTCGGGTCGGGGTGTACGGCACCATCGGCAAAAACCAGTACACCATCTTCGCCAAAGGACTTATCCTGGAGAATCATAATGAAGGCTCCCGAAACAATGCTGATTCCGGGCATGGTCTTGACGATCTGAAAGGCGGGTCGAAGTACATCACCAGTGGCATTCATCGCACCTGCCACTTCACCGTCGGCATCTCCTGCCTTGATCATCAGGGTTCCCAAATACAGCGGATCTTCGACCAATTCGGCAGCCTTTTCCATGGTCATGCCCTTTTCTTTTCGGAGATCGTAGAGCAGCCGGATGTAGCTATCCTTTTTGTCATGATCCTTCGGATTGATGATGGTGGCATTGCCCAGTTCCTTCAGTCCGTACTGGTGGGCCTGCCTTTCAACTTCTTCAGGGTCTGCAATGAGGATGACATGGCAGAGTTTCTGCCTGATAATGTCATCAGCAGCCATGATAGTTCGTTGTTCGTTGCCCTCGGGAAGTACAATCCTTTGGCAATCCATCTTTGCCTTTTCACGTATTTGCTCTATTAAATCCATTGATTATTAATGATTTGGTTATGATTTTATACTGGATTTAAAGTTAACAAAATTTGCTGTTTTCAGGATGTGCTTTTTAGGGAAAAAGCAGCTCTTCGAAATATGTTTTAAACAACTTCCTTCGATAGTGGTTATAAGAAAAAAGCACCTTAAAAAAGCACCCAAGATGAAAGCAGCTGATATTTTTGAAAAGCTTTGGTTACAGTATACCAGTCAAAACCCAAGTGCTGGTAAGATTTATGATCTTTTTCGGAAATCGGGCGAAGATGTGATCAATGATCATGTGGCCTTCCGGACCTTTAACGATCCCAGAACCAATATTGATGTGCTTGCCAAACCATTTCTGGAAGCCGGATACGAGGAAAAGGGTCAGTATAACTTTGAACAGAAAAAGCTAAATGCAAAGCATTTTGAACTGCCTGGAAGCGATGAACACCCAAGGGTCTTTATCAGTGAGTTGCGACTTGAGGATATGTCCGGGGCCCTTCAGGACACGATCAATCCCCTGATTGACAGTGTAAAAGACCATATCTGGAAATCGCCCCAGCTAATTCATAAAGGAAATGTATTCGGAACCCCGTCTTATGCGGTCTACGAGCGACTCAGGGAGGAATCGGAATATGCTGCCTGGCTCTATGTATTTGGGTTCAGAGCCAATCATTTTACGGTAAGCATTAACCACCTCAAAAAGTTCGCCGGTATAGAAGATGTCAATGATTTCCTGAAGCAAAATGGCTATGAATTGAATAGCTCCGGCGGAGAGATAAAGGGAAGCCCCGCGCAATACCTCGAGCAGTCGTCTACACTTGCCGATCAGGTCAGGGTGGTGTTTGAGGAAGGAGAAAGGGTGATACCTTCCTGCTATTATGAATTTGCGCGTCGCTATTCGCTTCCCAATGGCAAGCTCTTCAGCGCGTTTATTGCCGGATCTGCCGACAAGATATTTGAAAGCACCGATTTCAGGTAGATTGCCGGGCTTTTAGGCTTCCGGCTTTCTCAATCTTTCCGCTATTCTGCTATATTTGTCGGATTGTTCCTGCAAATGATAGCTATGAGAGATTTGGCCCCCAGACTTAAGCAACTTGCTGCCCGTATAGACGGTGAACTCCACACCGACCGTATGCACCTCCTGATGTATTCTACGGATGCTTCCGATTACCGCGAACGTCCACTTGCAGTTGTCTATCCCCGCCATGAGGAAGACATTCGGGAGCTTGTTCGTTTTGCTGGTGCAGAAGGAATTACGCTAATTCCCAGGACAGCAGGGACTTCCCTGGCAGGCCAGGTAGTAGGGAGCGGAATGGTTGTGGATGTTTCCAGGCACATGAACAGGATTCTGGAGGTCAATGAAAAGGAACGGTGGGTGAGGGTTCAGCCGGGAGTTGTATTGGATGAACTCAACATTGCGCTAAGGGGAACAGGCTTGTTCTTCGGTCCCGAAACCTCCACCTCGAATCGAAGTATGATTGGGGGCATGATTGGGAATAATAGTTGTGGCTTACATTCCATTGTCCATGGGACAACACGGGAACACACCCTGGAAGTGAGGGCGATTCTCAGCGATGCTTCGGTGGCAGAGTTTGGGCCGATGGATGAAAAGCAGCTTGAAGAAAAGCTTAAGCTAAACAATCTTGAAGGTAAGATATACAAGTGTATACATAGGATGTTATCCAATAAGGATAACCAAGCGGAGATCGAAGCCGGCTTCCCCGATCCCAAGGTGGTAAGAAGGAATACCGGCTACGCCCTTGACGAGCTGCTTCATTCTCCGGTCTTTTTGGGCGAGACAGCCAGGTATAAGGATTTCAACCTTTGTCGCTTGCTTTCCGGATCGGAAGGGACCCTGCTGTTTATGACCGAAGCCAAGTTGAATTTACTACCCCTTCCTCCAAAGCATAAGGTGCTGATGCCCATTCATTTTGAGTCTGTAAAGGAGGCCATCAGGGGGAATCTGGTTGCACTCAGGCATAAGCCGATGGCTGTGGAACTCATGGATAAGACCATCCTGGATTGTACCAAGGGGAACCTGACCCAGCGAAAGAACCGTTTCTTTCTGGAAGGAGATCCCGGAGCTGTTCTGATGGTGGAGTTGATGGATGATGATGAGGCTGTGTTGGAGAAGCGGGTCGCTGAGCTGGAGCAGGATATGCGGTCAGAGAATCTGGGTTACCACTATCCGGTCGTCAAGGGCACTGACATCTCCAGGGTATGGGCTCTCCGAAAGGCCGGACTGGGTGTTTTATCAAACGTTCCGGGCGAAGGACGTCCGGTCTCCGTTATTGAGGATACAAGTGTAAATGTAGAGGTCCTTGAAGACTATATCGACGACTTCGACAAGATTTTGGATAGCTATGGCCTGTCTTGTGTATATCACGCACATATATCGGTCGGAGAGCTTCATCTTCGGCCCATACTAAACCTAAAGGATGCCGGAGATGTGCAACGCTTCCACGACATTGCACTGGACTCAGCAAAGCTGGTAAAGAAATACCGGGGTTCCCTCAGTGGTGAACACGGTGACGGGAGGCTCAGGGGTGAATTCATTCCCCTGATGGTTGGAGATAAGAACTATGAGCTGATCAAAGAGGTAAAAGCCCTTTTTGATCCCGGGAACATCTTTAATGCGCGAAAGATTACAGATACACCGCCGATGAACACCTTTCTGCGCTACAAACCCGGTTATGTGACACCCGATTTCGAAACCTATTTCGATTACCGGGAGGGCAGCTTCATGAAGCTGGTCGAAAAGTGTAATGGATCAGGTGATTGCAGAAAAACGGAGATTACCGGCGGCACAATGTGTCCAAGCTATATGGCCACGAGGGACGAGATGGCCACAACCAGGTCGCGTGCCAATGTTTTGCGCGAACTGCTTTCCCAGCCGGGTCTGAAGAACCCTTTCGATCAGAAGGACATCTATAAGATACTCGACCTTTGCCTTTCCTGTAAAGCCTGTAAATCGGAATGCCCGTCGAGTATAGATATGGCTAAGCTGAAGGCCGAATTCATGCAGCACTGGTATATGCATCACCCGGTTCCTCTGCGTACAAAACTAATCGCCAATATCACCAGTATCAACCGCCTTGGGATGATTGCCCCCCGGCTTTTTAACCTGGTGGTAAAAACGACCTGGACCAGCCGGCTGTTGAAGGCTGTCTTGGGTTTTGCACCCAGGCGGAGTATTCCCACACTGGGAACGAAATCGGTTCGAAGCTGGGCCCGCAGGAATCTGGATCAGCTGAATGGAAGCCTGCCTGAATCAGCACCGGAAGTCCTGCTGTATATCGATGAATTTACGAATTACAATGATTGTCACCTGGGCCGAACCGCCATTCGTCTTCTGAATAAGCTAGGCATCCGTGTTCAACTGGCCAGGCATCCGGTGAGTGCACGAACCTTTATTTCGAAAGGCCTCTTAAAGAAGGCAAGAAAGCATGCACGTTCGAATGTGCAGATGCTTGCCCCCCTGGTGAGTCCCGGGAAACCACTTGTGGGGATCGAGCCCTCTGCTATTCTTGGTTTCAGAGATGAATTTCCGGAGCTTGTAGGGCCCGATCTGGCAGAAGATGCCCGCTTTCTCGCAAAGAACAGCTATACCATGGAGGAATACCTGGTGAAGGCACATGAGGAAGGAGTTTTCTCGGCCGACCGTTTTACCAGGGAGAAAGAAGAGCTGAAGTTGCATGGCCACTGTCAGCAAAAGGCCATCGCCTCGACCGGCCCTACCAAAGCGCTGCTGTCCATTCCCGAAAACTATGATGTGACTGAAATTCCTTCGGGTTGTTGTGGAATGGCTGGTTCATTTGGCTACGAAAAGGAGCACTATGAGCTTTCGATGAAGGTAGGTGAACTGGTTCTGTTTCCCGCAGTGAGGGAGGCAGAGGAAAGTACCCTTATTGCAGCTCCCGGTACCAGCTGCAGACACCAGATTCTGGATGGGACAGGCAGGAAGGCCCTTCATCCCCTGGAGATCATGTATAAGGCACTCATTTAAGCAGATTGAGAATGCGAGCTTTGAAGAACTTACCACTTTGGGCGAAGATCTTTATCGGCATGGGCCTGGGCATCCTGTGGGGCCTGATTTCGCTCTGGTTGGGATGGGGGAAGTTTAGCAGTGACTGGGTGAGTCCATGGGGACGTATTTTTCTTAAGCTTTTGAAGCTGATTGCGATTCCCCTTATTTTTGTTTCTCTGGTGAAGGGGATTTCCAGCCTTACGGATATCACCAAGCTTTCCAGAATTGGAATAAAGACCATTGTTATTTACATTCTGACCACTGTTTTTGCGACAACGGTGGGGCTGCTCATGGTCAATGCGATTAAACCCGGAGATGTTTTTCCCGATGATAAGCAGGAGCAGTATCGGCGAAAGTTCAGCACCCAGATTGAATTGAGGGAACAATCAGCCATGGACATGGAAGACCAGGGGCCGCTGCATTTTTTTGAGGAGATGGTGCCCGACAATATCTTCCTTGCAGCCGGAGACAATTCCAGGATGTTGCAGATCATTTTCTTTGCCATCCTGTTCAGCATTGCTTTGGTGCTTACCAAAAGTGAACACAGTACTGAGGTAAAATCGTTTTTCGATGGCCTTAACGATGTGATCCTCAAAATTGTGGATCTTATTATGCGCTTTGCCCCCCTGGGTGTCTTTGCCTTGATGGCAACGCTGGTCGTGGACTATGCCGGTGATGCAGATATTTTCTCAGCCCTGGGGATGTACATGCTTACAGTAGGCATAGGTTTGTTTGTTCTGATGCTCGGGTTTTATCCCTTACTAATGCGCATATTTGTGGGCATGGGCATTCTGCGGTTTCTGCGAAGCATTCTGCCGGCTCAACTCGTGGCCTTTACCACAAGCTCAAGTGCAGCCACACTTCCCGTAACCCTCAGGCAGGTCACACAGGAATTAGCGGTTCCCAAACCTATTGCGAATTTCGTATTGCCGGTAGGGGTGACGATTAATATGGATGGGACCTCCTGTTACCAGGCCATTGCTGCCGTCTTCATTGCCCAGGTTTTTGGAATTGATCTGAACCTGACCCAGCAACTCACCATCGTGCTTACTGCAACCCTGGCATCAATTGGATCTCCCGGTATTCCCAGCGGCAGCATTGTGATGCTCATCATTGTATTAAACTCCGTAGGACTGCCCGTCGAGGGCCTTGCACTCATTTTAGGTGTCGACAGGCCGCTTGATATGCTCAGAACAGTGGTCAATATCACCGGTGACTCGACAGTTTCCTCCATTGTAGCCAGAACCGAACGAAATCAGAAATAAGTCAAGGACTTCTAAGTCGCTGTTATACTAGAAATTACAGCATATTTTCACCGGCTTTAACGGGCTTAGAATTCGTTTTTTCCACTTCGCACGACCGCTAGTCGGTTTGCTGCCATGCTCCAGGCCTTATCTGAGGTATCTGCCATGCCCGGCGGAAGAGTAGGAGCGGAGTTCTTTTTCCCAGGCCATAGATAGCCCTATGCTATGTCAGAGCTACGAAAGCGAATGTTCGAATCACCAGGCCCCGCATCTCTCATATTTCCGGCTTCTCTCAACCAGGAGGGCTGAGAACCTCAGGGGCTGAGGATACACAAGAAATCACCGGCGCTATATTTCACAATTGTCACGTTAATTACAGCGATTACAAATGTAACAGGGCTTTTTTGCACAAAAATTCCCGAAATCAGCACGACAATTCACAGAATTACCGGTTACATATGTGTACAGAAAATGCAGGCTTACAAATCTTAAATATTTTTATATAATCTTTAGATAACCAGCTTATTATATAGTTTTCTTAAAGCTTTTACTAAAGCATTTTTCAGGAAATCGGCCCTAATCTGCTTCTATTCTATTACTAATTATATTTATAATACTGTTTATCAGTGAATAAATAGATTTATTATAAGTTATTATTCAATCTATCACTGAGGTATGACCAGGTGCAGGTATCGCTCCATTTCAGGCTGTATCGGCCCAGATGCTCCTGAAGTCCCTAATCCATTCTAAGCTATTGATATACCTACAGTATTGTGCTGTATTGCCTCTACATTCCGCTTATGTTCTTGCTATGGACTGCCAGGCTGTGTATAGAATTCCCGGGACAGTGGGAAATTACAAAATATTACAGATGTGAACCGCACAATTACATTTGTAATTAAGTAATAGTTACAAAAGACAACTGATAAATGGTTACATTTGTAACCTATACAAAGGAGCATGAAAGATCGACTTTTACAACTGTTGGATTTGGAGCAACTGTCTCCCTCTAAGTTTGCAGACCTGATTGGGGTGCAGCGAAGCAGTGTATCACATGTGCTTTCAGGGCGCAATAAACCCAGCTATGATTTTTTGCAAAAAACCCTCAAGGCCTTTCCTGGTCTGCATGCAGATTGGTTGGTGATGGGGAAGGGTGCGATGTATGCGCACACGGCCAAAACACAGGAACCTACTCTTTTTGACGACCCCGGTCATTCTGCTCACACTCCCTTTCCTGCCGATAAAGCCACTGAATACCATCCTGGAGATCATTTGTCCCATTCTGAAGCTGCGAACACAGGACAAGTAGAGCCTTCCACAGAGCTGGCTGCGTCGCAAGGCACCCAGGAGTCTGCAAAGGCAGGCGAGCATCCTCAGGTTACACAGGAGAGGGATGTAGCACTTCGTGAGAAAGCCGATAAAAAGCCTGTTCGGGTGCTGGTATTTTATGAAGACAATACCTTTGATTCTTTCAGCCCTTCCGTTTAGAAATGTCTTATATTTGAGGGTAAAAATTGATGTATCGCTCCCTCATCCGTCCCCTTCTCTTCTTATTTCCCCCGGAGACCATCCATCACCTCCTTGTCAGAAGCCTGCGCTTCTTTTTTAAGCTACCTGGATTGCGCGCTCTTTGTATGCGATTTTTCCATGTTAGAGATCCTCGCCTCGAAAGAGAGTTTTTGGGTATGCGTTTTGCGAACCCGGTCGGATTGGCTGCTGGTTTTGACAAGAATGCAGAGATCTACCATGAATTTCATGCCTTTGGTTTTTCGTTTATTGAGATAGGGACTGTGACCCCTGAAGCCCAGGATGGAAACCCACGTCCAAGGAGTTTTAGAATAAGAAAGGATCGTGGCTTGATTAACCGTATGGGTTTCAACAATAAGGGGGCTGAAGCTGCACGGAGAAACCTTGCAAAGCCCCGACCAAAGGGACTTGTTCTGGGTGGAAATCTGGGTAAGAATACGGCGACTCCTAATGAGGAAGCCGTTGCCGATTATGAGGCTGTTTTCAGGGCCTTGTATGAAGGAGTGGACTATTTTGTGGTGAATGTAAGCTGCCCGAACATCACTGACCTCCGTGAGCTTCAGGACCAGGATGGCCTTGAAGCCATTCTTGGCCGATTGTTGGAGATTAGGTCCGGATTCGAGGTATCCAAACCAATACTCCTTAAGATATCGCCCGATCTTAACGATGCGCAACTGGATGCAACGGTTTCCCTGGTTCAGCGTCTGAAGATTGATGGCATCGTAGCCACCAATACCACGGTGAAGAGAGAGGGGCTGAAGACTTCAAAAGAAGAGATTGAGGCGATTGGGAAGGGGGGGATGAGCGGTGCCCCCCTCACCAGGAGAAGCCTTGAGGTGGTTCGCTACATTGCCCGGAAAACCGGGGGCAAATTACCCCTTATCGCAGTTGGAGGAATCATGTCGGTAGAGGATGCACTGAAAATGTTTGCTGCCGGCGCCAGCCTGATCCAGCTATACTCAGGTTTTATTTACGAGGGTCCGGCACTGGCCAGGCGGATCAACAAGGCACTTTTAAAAGCTTAAAAAATAAGCCGATTGCGGTCACTTTCAGGCCATTTGATCTCCTTTTCCGGGAGCATTTTTCTACGCACCGGAAGCAGGGGCATCCGTTTGCCGGCCTTTGTTGATTTCAGTGCAGTAGCATTTTCTCCGGTAAAGTCCTTAAGGGCTGCAGCCAGCATGGGATCTGAAATATCGCCAAAAGCTTTGGCTTGCAGGAGATCGTCCATGATTTGGTAGCCGGCCTCAGGACTTATGCCATTAACAAAATCTGTATACCCTTCTGCATTGGTATATTTCAACACAATGGGTTGCATGGCCCAATTGTGTCTTTTGGGGTTTTCCAGGTCGGTGATGGTAATGGATGCGTAGCACTTTCCGTAGGTGGTTTCACCAATCTGTACGACATCCACATAGGGGTAAAGCCCTGTCATGAGCGATTCGCTGGCCGATGCCGTGCTGGCGGTTGTCAGGAAATACAATTTATCCAATCCCAGGTCGATGTTGGTTTCAGGCATTTTCACCACCAATTGGGGCGAATTAATGCCATCTTTTACTCCATCTTCATCCAGGTCATAGTTTGGCCAGAATTGGTTGTAAAAGTCGTTCCAAACGAGTTTTACAAAGATATCCCCGGCATTTGCACTGCTCAGTACATTTGCGATATAGGAAGAAAGATCGAGGCTGCCACCCGGGTTGTAGCGAAGGTCCATAATTACCGTAGCGACACCTGCGGTTTTGAAGGATTCGAAAACGGTATTCAGGCTATCCAGCCATTCATTCTCTTTTCCGCTGGTAAACTGGCTGTAAACCAGATAGCCGGCCTTTTGCCCATTGTAGTCAATCACTTCATGATGAAGGACCGGATTTTGATTCAATTCAATAGCAGTCAGGCTGATTTCCTTTCCATTTGGGGATATGGTTGTTCCGTCATACTCCCCGAAACCAAAGGTTGCGGTTGTCTTATTGAACAGGGAGTAGTAATTCTTCTTGTTTAACTCCTGTCCGTCGATCGTTACGATGATATCACCACGTTTGATCCCCGCTTCAGCGGCCGGAGAATTTGCTATCACGTATTCCACGATGCTGATGATTTTGTTCTCGGATATTTCACCGGGACGGGCCGACATTCCGTTTGATAGTTCAACTCCGTCAAACATTGCCAGTAGTTCCTCATAGTCATCAACAATCCAGGAATACTTATCCTGGTCGTTTAGCAAGGCATAGAAAAAGGCTTCCGGGTCTTCCTGCTTCATGGGATCAATGTTTGGAATCGTTGATTCCCAGAGGTATATGTCATTCATGGTATCCCAGATCCATCGATTCAGTATTCTTGTTTCTTTCGGTAGATCGGGCTTGTCATCTTTAGGTTTGCACGCCGAAAAGAATGCTGCTACAAAAAGCACTAAAGCCAATACGGTGGTCATCTTCTTCTTCATGGTATAAACTTTTTTACAAAAATAGCATTGTACACTGTCATTAAGAACTGTATAAACAGGAATATTCTTATCCAGAACGATAAAGATGTCAGAATTAGTACCCCAGGCAGACAGTGAAAGTGGTATTGAGGCACTCATAAGCTCGGAATAGACGCTTAGAAGTGTATCTTTGTATCCATGGGACTACTCTTTATTTACCTGGGCGTTGCCCTTATCTTTTCCTTCCTTTGTTCTGTGCTTGAAGCTGCATTACTGAGTACTACGCAGGTACATATTGAGATCAAGCTTAAAGAAGGCAAGAAATATGCTGCGATGCTTGAGAAGTATAAGCAGAATATTGACTTGCCTCTGGCTGCCATACTGACACTGAATACCTTTGCCCATACCATTGGCGCAGCAGGGGTTGGTGTTCAGGTACAGGCGGTCTGGGGCAGTGAATACCTGAGCATAGCATCGGTTGCTTTAACCCTTATCATACTCGTCTTTTCCGAGATTATTCCCAAGACACTGGGGGCCCTTTATTGGAAGGATCTGGGGCGTTTTACGGCGATCTCCCTGCGGATTATGATTTATTCACCGCTTTATCCTTTTATTCTTCTTACAAATTTTATCACCAGATTACTACGGAGAAATCAGGATGAGGAAGTGAAGATCAGCCGACCCGAGTTCAGGGCCATTACCGATTCGGTGATCGAGGATGGGGTTATTAATGATGAAGAATCGCAGATTCTGCAGAACCTGATGAAGTTTCAGATCATCCTGGTAAAGAGTATCATGACGCCCCAGGTTGTGATCGAGGCTGCGGATGAAGACATGAGTTTGCAGGAGTACTATACCAGGCATCCGGATGTATCTTTCTCGCGCATCCCAGTTTACAAGGGCGAATTAAATAAATTCAGCGGCTTTGTTCTTAAGGATGAAATCATGGAGGGGATCATACATGAACGGGGCTCGGATAAACTGAGCAGTATTGCGCGTCCGCTGACCATCGTCCATGAAGACACACCCATCCTGAGACTCTTTTCCCAATTGCTTGAACGCAAGGCGCATATCGCGATTGTGGTGGACGAATATGGCATGGTAAGCGGCCTTGTGACCATGGAGGACGTTTTTGAAACCCTTATTGGCATCGAGATTGTGGATGAAAGCGACAGTGTGGAAGACATGCAGGCACTGGCCAGACAAACCTGGGAAGCCAGGGCCAAGAAACTGGGACTGATAGAATAAGGGTAAAAGGCTCATGACTTGTCATCAGTTCCTGACCGCTTCGGATATGCCGATGGAACAGGGACCGGCCTGTGTGCTCAATTCTTACAGAGATCTTCACTAAAGAAGCAAGACCACGCTCCATTCATGACAGGGGGGGCAGGATTGATCCCTTTAGCGTTTCTTTCTTTTAAAGGGTAACAGGGTTGATTCTTCATGCCTTCTGCACTTTCATGATGTCCAATATTTTCTTAAATTTTAGGAGTTTCATTCACTTCCGATAATTCTCATGCTTTTTGAGCTTGATGGCTTTCAAACGGCTTTGTGTTGATTTAAGAGAAGGAAATCCGACGGCTCTTAAGGCACTTAACAGCGTGCTTTATCATATCGACATAGTAGTAAACAGATTTATTAACTAAATGACGGCAAAATCATGAAAAAAAACCAAGTGCACAGAAGGGCTATCCCTTCCTGGTGGAGTAGTGGGTTTAGACGTACGAAGCTAAGTATTTTATTTCTGTTGCTGGGGATGCTGCATGTTTTAGCTGGCGTCGATAGCCAACCGTCTACCTTGAATCCTGAAACTCCTAATGGATCAATTGTGGATGTTCCCGATGAAATGGAAAAAGAAGCATCGTTTGAATCAGCGGTTCAACCACAGAATCCTGTTTCGGGCACAATTACGGATGAAAATGGAGTCCCATTACCCGGCGTAACCATTGTGGTTAAAGGGACTACAAAAGGGGTGGTAACGGATATTGAAGGAAGATATACGATTCCTGATGTTGCTGCCGGCGATGTTTTACAAATCTCATTCGTAGGAATGCGCAGCATGGAAATTCCGGTTTCTGATCGAAGCATGATTAACATTACAATGAAAACCGATGCCATAGGGTTGGAAGAAGTTGTTGCGATTGGATATGGTGTTCAGAAAAAATCAGATGTAACCGGTTCGGTTGGTGTTGTAAGCGCTGAAGATGTTCTGGAGCGTCCGGCTTTTAACGCCTTGCAGGGTATGAAAGGTAAAGTGGCCGGTGTAAATGTATTCTCCAATTCAGGATCACCTACGGGAAGCACCCGGGTTCTTATTCGGGGTATCAATTCGATCAATACATCTACAAATCCTCTGTACGTTGTCGATGGTGTTGTCATGGAAAACTTCAGCCTGGTAAACCCCAACGACATTGAGCGTATCGAGGTATTGAAAGATGCCTCTTCTGCAGCCATTTATGGTGCGCGTGGTGCAAACGGAGTCATTTTAATTACCACAAAACGCGGGGCAAAAAGAGGTGAAGTCATTGTCGGGTATGATGGCTACATCAGTCTTGGACACATGCGCAAAAAGATGGATTTGTTAAACGCGGAAGAATGGTGTGAAGTTATCAAAAGAGGGTATGAGAATGCCCCAAAATACAGGGACTACGCTCCGGGCACTGAACCTGAAATCGATTTTACCGATCCAAATTTGTTTGATTCTAACGGGAAGCCTCTTTACGACACCGATTGGCAGGAGGAAGCTACACGAACTGCTGTTTCGCACAATCATCAGCTGACCTTTCAGCAGGGAAACGATAAGTCCTCAGTTGGAGCCTTCCTCAACTATTCCGATATCGAGGGTATTATGCTGAATTCCTGGATGAAGAGGATCAATGCCAGGATTGCTTATGATGCAAAGCCTAAGGAATGGCTCGATTTTGGTATCAATATAATGCTTAATAAAACCTGGGAAAATGAGATTGAAGAATCGGGTGGACATCAGATGCCACGTCGTTCAATGATCGAAATGGTACCGATTTTTCCGGTAAAATTTCCGGATGGAAGCTGGAGTAGCAGCGCCAGCACTTCTAACTTTGGTTTAGAAGGAATAGCGAATCCGGTTCACGTTTTAACAACGCAGGATTTCTTAAAGAACCGTACCCAGCTTTTCGGAAATTCCTATCTGGCTTTCCATCTCGCTCCGGGACTTGATTTGAAGACTCAATTTGGTTTCGACAATCATTTTTTCGAATTTAAAGAATACAGTCCAAAAGATTTATTGAATATTTCTTATCCGAATGCAAGGGCAAGAATCAATGATTCGGAATCTGCATACTGGCAGGAAGAAACCTTTTTAAGCTATGTCAAAACACTTAGCAATCACAGAATCAATGCTGTGCTGGGTCTTAGTTGGCAGGAAAGAACAGAAAATGGAGACCGTATCGATGTCCGGGGCTTTTCTGATGATTTCTTTAAATACAATAACATAGGGGCGGGAAGCAACCCCAATGCACCATCGTCCTACTACGAAAGCTGGTCGATGAATTCGTATTTCTTCAGATTCGGATATTCCTACAAAGACAAGTATTTAACAACAGTTACTGCCCGTGCCGATGGTTCTTCAAGATTTGGAGAAAACAATAAATACGGTTTCTTCCCATCGGCAGGTTTTGGCTGGGTAGTTTCCAATGAGGATTTTCTGAAAGATTCGAACCTTATCGATTACTTAAAACTCCGGGCCAGCTATGGCGTCACAGGTAACACGGAGTTAGGGACTTACCGATCTCTTGCAACCATCTCAGGAGGAACCCTCCTGTTAAATGGGGAAAGGGCCAATTACAATGTGGTCACACGCCTGGCAAACCCTGATTTAGAATGGGAAAAAACAGATCAGTTTAATATCGGCTTTAACCTGGCCATGCTCGACCAGAGGGTTTCTTTGGAGACGGATTTTTACTACAAGCTAACGAAAGATCTTCTACTTGCGCGTCCGGTACCACATTCAACCGGTTTCAGTTCGGTGTTTGATAACATCGGTCAGGTCTCAAACAGGGGGATCGACTTTATGTTGACAACCCGAAACGTTCAGGGTGGTGCATTTAATTGGGAATCAATAATAAGCCTAAACTACAACAAAAACCGGATTGAAGCCCTTGGAGAAAACAACGAGGATATTTTTCCCGGACCCTGGTGGGTTTCGGGCAGTCAGACCATTCTCCGTGTAGGCGAATCACTTGGCTCCTTCTGGGGATACGAAAGAGTTGGAATATGGGGAACAGATGAAGCAGCCGAAGCAGCCGAGGTCGGTGCCGTACCCGGTGTTGCCAAACGTTCAGGAGAAAGGAAAATTCTGGGAAAGGGCCTGCCAGATCTGACAGGGAGTTTTATCAACCGCTTTAACTATAAGAATTTCGATCTGGTGGTTGATTTGCAATTTGTGTGGGGTGTGGAAATTATGCAGCAGTTCATGCACTCGACGGAGGATCGTACGGGTTATGCCAACGGGCTTTCAACAATACTGTACGACGGATGGACAGAGCAGAATCAGGATACCAGAGTACAGCAAATCAGAAATGCAAGCTTAAATGGTCAAAGTTCAGAAGTGGACAGCCATTGGGTGTGTGACGGATCTTATCTGAGAGGCAATCAGGTTTTACTTGGTTATACATTCGGAGATCGCTTTTCAGACAATATAGGGATCAGTTCATGCCGTCTGTATGCAAGTGTGGAGAACTTTTTTGTGATTCATTCCGATGATTTCAAGGGATACGATCCCGAAGCAACATCATGGGGATGGAACCAGTGGGGACAGAATATATTCTTCTTTCAGTATCCAAAGCCAATCACTGTAACTCTTGGTGTTAATGTTAAATTCTAATCGAACTTAAACCGAAAAAAAATGAAGAAACTAATCATATTGATGATGGCGCTTGGTTTTTTGGTTTCCTGCGAGGAATTCTTAAAAGAAGAACCGAGAGATGAAATGACTGTTGATCAATTTTTCAGTTACCCTTCGCAAGCTTACAATGTTGTAAATCCACTTTACCGGTCAGGTGCTCCGGGCTTCTACAGAACAGGCGTTTACAGCGGTAGTCGTGCAATGCTGGGAGGTTATATATCCGGATTGTTTGATAACGATTACAAAGGACAGGAAGTTCACGTTCAGCATTGTCAGAACCTTACGCTGAATGGTGACAATCTTGCCGGATATTTTGACGGTGTGTGGGATCCATGTTATGCAGCGATCTCCCGTGCAAACCTGGCCATCGCAAACATTGCATCTACACCGGGTTTATCTGAAGCAGAGATTAAGCAATTAGAAGCTGAGGCACATTTCTTCAGGGCATTTAACTATTACTATCTGGTTAAAACCTTTGGCGATGTTCCCCTGATTCTTGAGGCTTATCAATCCCTGGAAAACCTGTATGTTGAGCGCACTCCTTCGGCACAGGTATATGCGCAAATCGTTGCTGATTTGGAATTTGCAGTAAACCAGGGCAATCTGAAATACCTGCCAATGCCAGAGAATGGCTTTCGTATTTCAAAAGCCACAGCTGCTGCCTTGCTTGCAGATGTGTACTTAAATATGAGTGGTTATCCCTTACAAGAGGACAACTATGCAGATGCTGCGAACGCCGCACGGGGAATCATTAACAGTGGTCATTTTTCATTGGTGGAAAATGGTGCCACACCCGAAGAAAGTGCCTATAATGTTTTCAGAACCTCCGACAACGAAGCGGAATACATTTATACAATAGAATTTGATGCGAGTATAGATGGGAATTACTGGCAGCCTGCGATTTCTTATCCGAACAGTGCTACGGCATGGGGTATTTTCGCCTATTCCATTACCAATAATGCCTATAAACCTACCCCGGAGTTGCTTGCAATTTACGATACCGCAAAGGACCTGCGCGGACAGGAAAAACAATTCTTCCATTCAACACATACATTTACCGTTGGCGGGGAGAAAGTCACCAAGGTTTTTGAAACAGCCCCATATTTATGGCACAACGATGAGGCCCTTTTTGAAACCGGTGAAAACAGTAAAGACCTCGTTGTTATTCGTTATGCTGAAGTACTGCTGATCGCTGCCGAGGCCATTGCAAAAACGGAGGGGGTTACCGCTGAAGCTGTTGGATATCTGGCCGATGTCAGAGCACGTGCTTACTGGCAAACCGACAGAGGCGATATTGTTACTGAGTTAAGTGCCCTGTCGGTTGATGATTTTGTAAAAGAAGTGTGGAAAGAAAGGCTTCGGGAACTATCGCTGGAATACAAGCTGTGGGGTGATGTTCAACGCACCAGATTGTTCCCGCTTACCACAGACAGCGGTAAGGGCGAAATCAGTTTTGAAGACGTTGTCGGGCATGTAACGGTTTGGGGGAAAACGCTTGAGGAAAGACACCTGTTATTTCCTATATCGGAAAACGAAAGACAGCGCAATCCGAGTTTGACACAGAATGCAGGATACTAATTGGAAGAATGCAAAAAGCCCCGGCCATAATTGACCGGGGCTTTTTTTATGGGTGGTGACTCAGCTGAGGTTCGAACTCAGGACCCCATCCTTAAAAGGGATGTGCTCTACCAGCTGAGCTACTGAGTCATCCGTTATCGCTCTAAAAGCGGTTGCAAAGATATGTACAATTATCCTTTTCTCAAATATTTTTTTCGGATGAATCGTGTATTTTTTTTCGGGCCTGCTGTAATGAAATCAAAGGAAGTTCGTCTGGTAGATAAATAACAGAAATAAACCACATTCATTTATCTAAAAGCAGCAAGCATGAAAAAAATCGCAATCGTTTTAGCAGCAGTCCTTTTTCCATTGATGGCTTTGGCGCAGAACAGTGCAGTTGATCAGCTATTTGAGAAATACAGGGGAAAGGAAGGGATTACGACAATTGCCATAAGCCCGGAGATACTCCGGGTGGTAAAGGCCATGGATATCCAGGAATTGGATGAGTACGATATCCCTTTCGATAAGCTTAGCACACTAAAGGTCCTCGCCATTGAAGATGATGCGAATTGGGAGGGCCTGAATTTTTATGCGGAAATCAGGAAGGACCTGAATACGGATGGTTTTGCTGAGGTGATGACCGTCAATGACGGGGCAGAGAGTATCCGCATGTGGATGAAGGCAGATCAGGCATTTATAAGTGAGTTCCTGCTTATTGTGGGCGGAGATGACAAGGTCCTGGTTCATATCACGGGACATTTCAGTATGAATGACCTGCAGCAACTGGCCGGATCCTTTGATGAAGGCTTCAACATGGGCTTCTAGATTTTATACATTTGCAGGAGCCTCCTGAATCCGATCTTCATGAAGCCTACGACCTTTAAATTACTGGTAATGCCTTACAGCGAAAGGCTCTACAGGATGGCCTTTCGTTTGATGGGAAACAGGGAAGAAGCCGAAGATGTGGTTCAGGAGGTCTATCTGAAACTTTGGAACATGCGGCTGAAGTTGCAGAAATACGACAGTATTGAGGCCCTGGCTTTTCGCATGACACGGAACCTTTGTCTTGATCAGCTCAGACGCAGGAAGGTCCATCTGGAGGCCATGCAGAAAGAGGGTAAACAGAATATAGCATTGGATGCGGATCCCCATCGTTTACTGGAGGCAGAAGACAATAAGAGGCTGATTTGCAAGATGCTGTCCGAGTTGCCGGAGCCCCAGCGATCCCTGGTTCATCTTCGCCATATTGAGGGCAAGGAATATGAGGAGATGGCCGCTATGCTGAATATGAAGGTGAATGCCATCAGGGTGAGTATATCGAGGGCAAGAAAACAAATGCGTGAAATGCTTGAAAAGAAGTATGCATCATGGAAGACCTGAACCGTATACGTGTGATGCTGGATCGCTTTTACGAAGG
>PDWI01002076.1_pt1 | contig 30855 bp, 22 predicted proteins | sample 1430891 | NCBI WGS metagenome assembly PDWI01 (sample SAMN01162508, study PRJNA174530) | Oral metagenome, whole genome shotgun sequencing project. | biome: Marine environment; feature: Marine mammal; material: Swab sample of the gingival sulcus; isolation source: swab sample of gingival sulcus... | reverse complement strand
GCAATTGGTGTAGCACGGTATCCTTATGATACTCAAAACAACCAGGAATTATTAAAATATGCTGATAATGCAATGCGTAATGCCAAACGGCAGGAAGAGACACTCTATCTTTGCCACTCACCTGCATTTGCCGCTGAACTAAAAAAACGGAACGAACTTGAGCGCAAACTGCAAACTCCTGGGTTTACAGAAGAATTATCACTTGTTTATCAGCCAAAAATCAAGACTTCTGACAGAAAATTTTATGAAATGGAGGCCCTGGTCAGATGGACAGATAAAGATAACGGCTCCATCTCTCCTGCTGAATTTATCCCTTTGGCAGAAAAGATCGGCAAGATTGATGAAATCAGTGACTGGGTCTTCTCTACCGCCTTTCAGCAGATAAAAACCTGGAATGAAAAATACGGGACAGACTATATCGTCAATGTAAATATCTCCCCCTTAACTATCCACAACAAGCTGTTTATCGATAGATTCACAAACCTCCTCCAGAAAACGGGCGTAAAACCAGAGTGGATCGGGATAGAAATCACCGAACACAGCGCAATGAGTTCTCCTGTATATATGCGTGAAGTACTTGCCGCTATCAGTGATATGGGTATAAAAATTTCTATTGATGACTTCGGTACCGGCTACTCTTCTCTCAGCTATCTGAAGCGCTTTGATATTGATGAGCTAAAAATTGCCAAAGAACTTATCGACAATATTGAACATGGCATTGATGACTACCAAATCATCAATGCTATTATCATGATGGCAAAAGGACTCTCTTTAACTACTGTTGCTGAAGGAGTCGAGATGCAGGAACAACTTGCAATTCTCGAAAAGCTTGAGTGCGATACTATTCAAGGCTACTACTTCGAGAAACCCCTTCCCCCCAAAGAGCTTGAAAAGCGTTACATTAACACTACACGTTAACATCCTGAGCATACCCTTCCAGGCGTTTTCCTGCTTTCATCCCTGAGCACACTACCTGCCTCTCCCCCCAGGAGGTCTGCGCCTCAACCCGTAACACCCCTACATGAAAGAATACCGGTAAATATTTTACCACGCCATCGCCCTGAACAAACACCTTTAAAGGACAAGGAAACCTTTAGAAATAACCAAAAATTTACCTGACGTACTTGCAATCATTTGTTAAAAGGGGAAGAATAAGTTCTTTGCTATAGTTCCTTATTTTCAAAAACGGAAGAAAATGTATTTTAGATATTTTCTCATAACTGATATCCTTCTCACTGTCGGTATTTTCGCTCTGGAGGTGCTGAAGAATCCACTCTCGGCCATCCTCATCATTGCGTTGCAATTCTCGATCACATGTGCTGCGGTCTACCTTGCACAAACTGTTATTGCCCAGAAAAAGTTTTTTTATTACACCCTTGCAGCAGCATTTGCTATTCGCAGTATCCTGGACTCTGTGGAGTTCATTTCCAGCCACACCTTTTTACCAAATTTTCAGAAACCGGAATTATATATAGCGTTCACCATTCCCATGCTCCTGCTTCTGGTATCCATTATTTACTATTTTGCAGCGACAATAATGCGTTACGACCGCAAACAGCTTCTGGTTGACAGCTATAAGGTAACTGTTGTTATTGTCACCTGTCTGGGAGCAACAACCCTTGATGTCCACCAGACAACGAACATCTTTCGTAATGGAATTTCTCCTTTCACTGCTGCCTTTGCCCTGCATTCCATTACGACCTGTCTGATAATCATCATTTCCCTTATTATCCTTTTCTCCAGAAGAATACGCAGAAATGCCTTTGCCTATATCGGTCTTGTTCTCTTTTATCTATTAGTGGCCAGCCGTCATATATTCCTGACATACCGCATAAATGATGCCTTTGATTTCAATCCAAAAATCATTGAACATATGCTGGTACTTGGTTGCATAATTCTCTCTTTCACCTTGCAATACCAGCGTAAACTTCAGGTTGAAAAAAAATTCACACCATTCACCCCTGGTGTCGACCAACCAGAAAATATCGGGAATAATATCCATCCGGTACTTTTCCTTGTCGCTATCAGTACTGTCATATGGAAAGTAGATCTTATACCTACACCTCTATTCCTTATGCTGATGTTTGTTCTTTTTATTCTGCAACGCATGGATATGCTGGTTCAACAGAGCTATGCCATCAACTCCCAACTAAAAAAAGAATTGACCATTGATTCACTCACCAACCTGCATAACAGAGTGGACTTCATGGCAGAACTGACCTCCCGTATAGATGAGAAGAAGCCGTTTACCCTCTTTTTTGCGAACCTTATCCGCTTTAAAATTATCAATGATATCCACGGTTCAGAAGCTGGGGATAGTGTGTTAAAAGAGATGGGCCTCAGACTCACCCAACTGCAGAAACAACTTACAGACGTAACCGTCTTTCGTTCCGGAGGGGATGAATTTGCTGTGCTGTTCAATAATTGCAATCAGAAAGCGATTGAAGAACTTGCACAACAGATAAAGACAACCGTGGAAAGAACATTCACTATTGAACAACTTGATCTCAGCATAACTGCAAGGATAGGTGCAGCCCAATATCCCCGCGATACAAAAAACAGCCAAAAACTCCTCCGGTATGCCGATAACGCAATGCGTAAAAACAGGCTCGAAGATACCTGTTATACGATTCATGTTCCAACCTTTGCTGCCGAGCTGGAGAGGAAGTCTCAACTGGAACGAAAACTGCAACAATCAGGAATCACGGAAAATTTTTCTCTTTTTTATCAGCCAAAAATCAACATAGCTGATAAAAAATTATATGAAATGGAAGCCCTTATCAGATGGTTTGATGAGGAAAACGGCCCGGTATCTCCCGCAGAGTTCATTCCAATGGCGGAAAATATGGGGAAAATTGACGAAATAAGCCAGTGGGTTTTCCGTACAGCTTTCACTCAGATAAGAGAATGGAATGAGAAGTATGGAACCAATCACACAGTTAATGTCAACGTTTCCCCCCTGACGATCCATAATAAGATGTTTGTAAGCTGGTTTATGGATATTCTGGAAGAAACAGCCGTAAAACCGGAATGGATTGGCATTGAAATTACCGAACACAGTGCGATGAGCTCGCCACTGTATATGCGTAAGATTCTCTCCGCTATCAGCGGTATAGGGATAAAAATATCCATTGATGATTTCGGCACCGGCTATTCTTCCTTAAGCTATCTGAAACGCTTTGATATAGATGAGTTAAAAATCGCCAAGGAACTTATTGACAATATCGAAAAAGGCTGCGACGACTATAAAATAGTCAACGCTATTATCAGAATGGCAAAAGAGCTTTCCCTGCAGACAGTCGCAGAAGGCGTTGAGGTGCCCGAACAGTTGGCAATTCTCGAAAAACTGGGCTGTGACACCATACAGGGGTATCTCTTTGATAAACCCCTCCCCCCAAATGAACTGGAAGAACGCTACTTCACCCAATAAGAATTCCATTTCCCGCGCCATTTTATACAAATTTCTCTTTGACGAATGGAAAAAAAATTATAGTGTAACTGCTGTTGGTTTGCAGCTCCCTCTTTTTTGCAATAAGGAAGAGTCGTCCATAGCGGTACAGCACTAAAGAGGGATAACGTCTTTCCGTGTTGTTGTGCCACACAAATAACACCACGATTTTTTTATAAAAGAACTATGGAATTTCAGCCAAAATGGATAGCCTGGGAGATCACCCGCCGCTGTAATCTTAAATGCGTCCACTGCCGCTCTTCTTCAGAGCTGACGGCCAAGGGTCACCCTGACTTTAGCTATGCAACAGCGACACGAATAATTGATGATATAAATAGCTACGCAAGCCCTGTATTGGTTCTTTCCGGCGGAGAACCTCTGTTAAGAGAAGATGTCTTTGATATTGCCCGCTATGGGACAGAAAAGGGGCTGCGTATGTGCCTTGCCACTAACGGCACTCTCGTCTCCAAGGATATCTGTTCCCGGATAAAAGAGAGCGGCATCCGCATGGTATCCCTAAGTCTTGACGGTGCCACAGCCGCAACCCACGATAATTTCCGCAACCAAAAAGGGGCGTTTGACGGCACAATGAACGCCATCCGCCTGTTTAACCGCTACAACATCCCTTTTCTTATCAACTCCTCTTTTACCGTGCGTAATCAAAAAGAGATTCCTGAGATATATAAACTGGTAAAGGAACTCGGGGCCACTGCCTGGTATATGTTTATGATTGTTCCCACCGGCCGGGGAGAAGATATTCTTGAGGAGTTGATCCCCAACCACCTCTATGATGAGATTCTTAACTGGCACTACGAGGTAGAAAAAGAAGAGAATGAGCTGTTGATGCGCCCTACCTGTGCCCCCCACTACTATCGAATTATCCGGGAAAAGGCAAGAGAAGCAAAAGAGAAGGTCGTCCGCCGTAATCTCAAGTTTTCTACCGGCGGCTCCAAGGGCTGTCTTGCCGGACAACTGATCTGCCTTATTGATGTGGATGGAGGAGTTCTCCCCTGCAGCTATTTCCCCAAACCCGCAGGGAATATCCTGTCAACACCATTTAAAACAATATGGGAAGAGGCAGAACTTTTCCATCAACTACGAGACTTTAAAAGCTACAAGGGCAGTTGTGGAAAATGTGAATATATCAATGTCTGCGGCGGCTGCAGGGCACGTGCCTACTCGATAACCGGTGATTTTCTCGGTGAAGAACCATTTTGTAACCACATCCCCAAACGAATGACTCAACAGGGAGAATTCTAGTATGAACACCACTTTTATTGATGCCTGTTACGGCAGAAAAACGGACTACACACCGGTCTGGATGATGCGCCAGGCCGGCCGCTACCTGCCGGAGTACAAGGCTGTACGTAAGGACATTGACTTCCTTGATATGTGTAAGACACCGGAGCTTTGTGTGAAAGTAACACTACAGCCCATTGAACGTCTTGGTGTTGACGCAGCCATCCTTTTTTCCGATATTCTTACTCTGATGGAGGCGATGGGTGCCCCTCTTGAATTTCATGAAGGGCGCGGCCCGGTTTTCCCGCAAACCATACGCTGCGCAAAAGATATTGAACGGCTGCATATTCCCCAGGCAGCAGAAGAACTCTCCTTTGTTATGGAAACTATCCGTCTGTTGCGCCGTGAATTAAAGGTGCCGCTTATCGGCTTTGCAGGTGCCCCATTTACCTGCTCCACCTATCTGATTGAAGGCGGCAGTTCCAAGGCTTTTTGGGAAACAAAAAAGATGATGTATGCCGCTCCAGAGATTTTTCACCAACTGCAGCGCAAATTAACTGCCGCAACGATTGACTACTTAAGAGAACAGATAAAGGCGGGAGCACAGGCAATTCAGCTTTTTGACAGTTGGGCTGGTATTCTGGGTCCACAGGATTTTGCAGAATATGCTCTCCCCTATGTCAAGGAGATTATGGCCGCGCTGAAGACACCGGATCTGCCCAAAGTCCCTCTTATCTATTTTGCCAATAATGGTGCAACCCTGCTGGAACTCTCTGCCCAGTCCGGCGCGGACGTTATCGGGCTTGACTGGCGGGTTGACATTGCATACGCCATCAGTAAGATTGGCAATAAGGCCGTTCAGGGGAATCTTGATCCTTTTGCTCTGCTTTTACCGGAAGATAAGCTGCGTAAACGGGTAAAAGGCATCCTTGAATCTGCCAAGGATGCCAAAGGGCATATTTTTAATCTTGGTCATGGGATCAATCAATTCACACCTCCATCCCAGGCAAAGGTGATGATAGATACCGTCCATGAATTCAGCGGGAAAAAATGAAAATTCCCCGCCTCAAGGAGTGTCTTCACTATTTTGATCAATTTGCCATGCTGGAAAATATTCGGCAGCACTCCGTTATGGTTGCACAAGTTGCAGCCACGCTGCATAATGCTCTTGCCGGAAACCCGCATCTTCAGCTCCCTCCACGAGAGGAGGTTGTTGCTGGTGCACTGATGCACGATATCGCCAAAACGCCATGTCTTGGAACAAAGAGATCCCATGCCCTGCACGGACAAAAAATTTGCGAAGAACTGGGCTATCCAGAACTGGGGGAAGTTGTCGCAGAACATGTACTGTTAAAGGATTTTTGTAGAGAGCAATATGCACAGGGGCTCTTTTCTACTAAAGAGCTGGTATTTTATGCAGATAAAAGAGTTATGCATGATACTGTCGTCTCCCTGACAGAGCGGCAGGAATATATTATATATCGTTATGGAAAGGGTGATCGGCAACGTGAGAAACAGATCCGGAACAATTTCTCCACTGCGTTTATACTGGAGCGTTACCTCTTCAATTATATTATGTTTTCTCCGCAACAACTGGCTGAAAACCTACGAACAATCCCAGAGCTTACCCAAAAAGAGGAGACAAAATGACAGCACAATCCTCAAATAAACCAATCATCACCATTGAGCAAATGAACAAATGGTATGGGGATTTCCATGTTCTGAAAAACATTAATCTCACTGTCCAGCCGGGAGAGAGAATTGTTATCTGCGGTCCTTCCGGTTCAGGGAAATCGACTCTTATCCGCTGTATCAACCGCCTGGAAGAACATCAAAGCGGCAAGATTGTGGTTGATGATATAGAACTGACCGATGATATGAAAAATATTGAGAAGGTGCGCACCGAGGTGGGTATGGTCTTCCAGCATTTCAACCTTTTTCCCCATCTCTCCATCCTTGACAACCTCACCTTAGGGCCGATTCATACCAGGAAAACACCTCGAAAAGAGGCAGAGAAAACAGCTCTTCATTATCTGCATAAGGTTCGAATAGCAGAACAGGCGGATAAATATCCCAGCCAGCTTTCCGGTGGTCAACGGCAGCGGGTAGCAATTGCCCGCAGCTTATGCATGCAGCCCAAGGTGATGCTCTTTGATGAACCCACGTCTGCCCTTGACCCGGAGATGGTTAAGGAGGTTCTGGAGGTAATGATAAGTCTTGCTGAAGAGGGAATGACCATGCTGGTGGTCAGCCATGAGATGGGATTTGCCCGGGAAGTTGCTCACCGGGTACTCTTTATGGATGCGGGGGAAATTGTGGAAGAGAACACTCCAAACGCCTTTTTTGATAATCCACAGCACCCGCGTACCCGTGAATTTCTGGCACAGATTCTCTAAAGAGCTGCTCAAAGGCCTTCCTGAAAAATTCTCTATCATCCTCCAGGAAGGCTTTACACAATAAGAAACAGACGAATCAAACCCCATAAAATATCTTTAAACAACCAAGTAAAACCACAATATAGACAACAGACATTCCTGCTCCTGCCTTTATAAAATTTGACGTTTTATAATTCCCCGGGCGCATAATCAGCGCATTTACCTGGTGGGTTGGTAAAATAAAGGTATTCGATGCAGAAACCGCCACCACCAATGCAGCCAGAACAGGGTCTGTATCGGCAGCAACAGCCATATTCATCGCCAATGGAATCATCAATACAGCAGCCCCGACATTAGAGGCAACCAGAGAGAAAAATGCGGTCAACGCAGAGATAATAGCCAGTAAAAATAAGGGTTGCGGCGTCCCGACCAAAGAGAGCACCTGCCCGGCAATCCATACCGCAGCACCAGATCTCTCAAAGGCTGTTCCCAGGGGAATAAGCCCGGCAAGCAGAAAAATCGTCCGCCAGTCTACTGCTTCATAGGCCCTGTCTGCGCGAATAACCCGGGAAAGGATCATAACCAGCGCCCCGGTAAGCAGGGCAATAGAGAGTTTTACATGAATGACTAATGCTAAAACGAGTGCCAAAATCAGTGCAAAGATGGCTGCCCCAGCCTTTTCCGGTCGCAACTCTTCGCCAGGAATGGCACCAAGCAAAGCCAGATCCATCTCCTTTTTCAACAAACGAAACTGCTTCCATTTCCCCTGAAGCAAGATAGTATCCCCTTGCTGCAGTTCGGTTCGATTGATCCCCTCCATAATAACTTCTTCGCCGCGGACAATGGCCAGAGGGTTGACATGGTATAATCTACGAAAACTCAACTCTTCCATGGTATGAGTACTCAAACTGGAGTGATGTACCACCACCCCTTCCATTATTCCACTTTCATCAGGGCTGTTATCACTGGCAAAGATTTCAAACTCTGGTTTTATCGTCCATTTCAGATCATTAATCAGCCGGCTGATATGCGCCTCAGAACTCATTACCCATAAGGAATCACCCGGCTCCAGCAGCGTATCCTGGGTAGGAGAAAGATTTTTATCGTATCCCTTCTCCTTTGCCACACCAACGACAGTAATATGGTAGCGGGGGCGAATTTCCAATCTTCCCAAAGTTTGCGGAGAGAAGTCTGCTGGAATAAGCAATTCATAACCATGCCCTACTTCATTGCCGTAAATCCCCATTAACCGCCTGTCCATACAGGCATCATCTTCCGCACAGATCTCTGCAGGGAGCACTTTTCTCCCCACCAAAATGAAATAGAGCAGGGCCGATACAAGTAAAGCAACGCCAATAGGGGTTACAGACAATAAACCCAATGGCGTAAAAGCAGGAAGGGCCTTTCCTCCCATCTCAGCATTTTCCCACCAGCTAAGCATCAAATCATTGAGCATAATCAACGGACTGGAACCAACTAGAGTTAGACAGCCACCGATAATCGCACAAAACCCCATAGGCATCAGAATTCGGCTGGCAGAACACCCCAACTGCCGGCAAATACGCAAGGTTACAGGCATAAAAAGAGCAGCAGCACCAATATTCTGCATAAAACTTGAGATAAAGGCGACAGTAACGGAGATAACAACCATTATCCTGCTTTCACTTTTACCTGTAAGTTTTACAATATGCCTGGCCACCACATGCATAACACCGGTTCGATTCAAACCGGCACCAAGAATCATCACCGCAATAATGGAGACAACGGCATTGGAGCTTAGGCCGGCAATAGCCTCTTCTGCAGAAAGTACCCCGGTTAAAGGGAGTAGAACCATCATCAAAACCCCCACCATATCAACTCGCAACAGATCCGTTACAAAAAGAAAAACAGCAAGACCAAGCAGGGAAAAAACAATATACATATCAGTGGTAAGTTCCATAGAATAAAATCTCCGGCTACAAAAGAAACATCTATTGACATTTAATGAACACTTTTCCCCATAGAGAGCAATACCCGAAGAACAAACAGGCCGGGAGAAGAGAAAAAGAATGCTCTCGCACAAAAAGCCTTGGTAAACTGTTAAAAATCAGTCTTTTTTTCCAAAAAGATGACTGCTCGGAGCTTCTTCTGCAAGCGTTCCCAGAATACTCGCGGAAATCGTCCTGTCAAGGAGAAACATTGGCAAAAAGAGAACCTTTCTCTATAAAAGAGAACAAGGATTTGCTATAGTAGCTGCGTAGGAGATTTTCTCCGCCACCCATTTTGCAAAAAACGATACAATAAACCTTGAATTCAAAAACGAAAAGGAGGCCGACAATGGAAAACAACAGTGTTAGGGAAGAAACCGAAGACAGAAACGCAGCACAACAACAGGAGTCCCTCCCTCCCCAGGAGAAGAAGAGAAGAAAATGGGAACTCCTGACTATTAAATATTTCCAGATATTACTGGATTATAATCTCTTTCAATATGGAGGCCGGGGAGAGGTTCTTAAGTAGAAGAGAAACTCCTCAACCGCAAAGCATTGGTCACCACGGAGACAGAGCTCATCGCCATTGCTGCTCCAGCAATCATCGGATTTAAAGAGGGGCCGCCAAAAAGTACCAAAAGACCTGCAGCAACAGGAATTCCCACCGAGTTGTAGGCAAACGCCCAAAAGAGGTTTTGCCGGATATTTTTCACTGTTGCTGCCCCCAAGGCGAGGGCTGTCTGCACTCCGTGGAGATTATCCGACATCAATACAATATCGGCAGTTTCTATTGCCACATCAATACCGCCGCCCATAGCGATACCAATATCAGCTCTGGCAAGAGCCGGAGCATCGTTAATACCATCCCCCACCATCGCCACCGTTTTCCCCTCATCCTGCAACCGGCGGACTTCCTCCTCTTTCTGTTCCGGTAAGACCCCGGCAATCACCCGTTCTATTCCCGCCTCCCTTGCCAAAGCTTCTGCTGTCTGCCGGTTATCTCCGGTAAGCATTACGACCTCAATACCTCTCTTTCGCAACCGCTCAACAACCAGAGGAGCATCTTTTTTCAAAGAATCAGCAATAGCCAGATAACCGCAAAGAGTACCATTCACTGCCAGAAAAAGGACTGTTTTCCCCTCATTTGCAAGAGCCTCTGCAACAACAATATTTTCTCTGATCCCAGTAACAGCCATCTCTTCCATCAATGCTTGATTTCCCAGTAGAATCTGCCCTGATTCACACTCCGCATGCAGCCCTCTTCCGGGAAGAGCAACAAGAGTGGCGACACTCTTCGGCGCAACATTCTTCTCTTTTGCCGCAGCGATAACAGGCTCTGCCAGAGGATGTTCCGATTTCAGTTCAACTCCTGCTGCGATAGAGAGAATTTCATCTTCTGTCAGAGCAGAGAGGGAGGAGACATCAGTTACTTCCGGGCTGCCGGCAGTAAGGGTGCCAGTCTTATCAAAAACAACACAGTCTACCCTGTCTGCGCTCTCCAATACAGCACCACTTTTTACCAGGATACCAAGCTGAGCCCCCCGACCCGTTGCCACCATAATGGAGGTCGGTGTTGCCAGCCCCATCGCACATGGACAGGCGATAACCAGCATGGCAACAAAAATACGTAAAGAAAACGCCCCGCCGGCATCAGCCAGAAAATACCAGCCGCAGGCAGCAGACAATGCCAGACAGATAACGACGGGAACAAAATAGAGGCTTATTCGATCTGCCAGATTGGCGATAGGTGCCTTGGAGCCTTGTGCATCCTGCACCATACGAATAATGCGGGCAAGAGTCGTACCAGCCCCAACTTTGCTGGCAGAGACAGTCAATGAACCATTCTTGTTAAGAGTACCGCCAAAGACCGTCTGCCCCACGCCTTTTTCCAGCGGAATGGGCTCGCCGGTAAGCATTGACTCATCGACAGAGGAGAGCCCTTCCACAATCTCTCCATCCACCGGAATACGCTCCCCCGGCCGAATAAGCACCTGATCCCCCATCACGATAGAGCTTACCGCAACCTCACGCAGCTCTCCATCCTCAACCACCACCGCAGTATCCGGCGTAAGCTCCATAAGTTGGCGAATAGCTTGAGACGTTCGTGCCTTGGAACGGCTTTCCATATATTTGCCAATAGAGATAAAAGCGAGCAGCATAGCGGCAGAGTCAAAGTAGAGATCGTGCACCAACGCGCTGTTTTTAGCCGGATATAAGGCAAGGAGAACCAGGTTCCAGCCTGAATAAAAGACGGCAGCACCAGTACCAATGGCTATAAGAGAATCCATATTCGGCCCCCCTCGAAAAAGAGCAGGGAAACCATTATAATAGAAATTTCTGCCGAGCCATAAAACCGGTAAAAGCAGCACACACTGCAGCAAACCATAATAAAAAGGAGGGAGAGAAGCGAGCAAAGAAACGCCCATCATCGGTGCCATAGCGAGCAGCATCAATATCAATGAAAGGAGACAAAGCGGAAGCAGTCTCTTTTTCGCTGCCAGCATCTCTTGCTGTTGATGCTGAAAAGTATCATCGCCGCCGTCTTCTTTTGCCTCTTCTGCGGCAAACCCCAACCCCTGAATACGCTCACAAATAGCGGTAAAGGTAGCGGGTGCCGAAAAAACAAAAACCGCCTTTCCCGTTGCAAGGTTGACGCTACAACTCTCTACCCCTTCCATTCTCCCCACAACTTTCTCAATACGGGTCGAACAGGCCGCGCAATGCATCCCCGTTATTTCTGCTGTTATTCGGATTGACATAGTTCTCCTTATTATCTCCCTGTCAGGTTAAGAAAAAGATCACGACATATCCGCAAGGAGTGGGGGGAAACAGCTATTTAGAGTTGGCGCAATATTCATCCCACTCAATGGGCATCATACTCTTTTTCAAAGAGTTGCACTCTTTACAACAAGCAACAATATTTTCCTTGCTGGAACGCCCCCCTTTGGATAAGGGCAGCAGATGATCCATGGTGAGAGCGGCAAAACCAACCTCTTTACCACAATAATGACAACAGCCGGAAGCCGTTTGCTGCTGCCACCAACGAGTTTTACGCAGTACCCTCGCTCTCTCTTTTTCCCTGCGGATAGAGGCCGCATCCGGCATATCAACATCCCAAAAATCAAACGGGTCTATCTCTCTTTTCCTACGTCTCATTTTCCGCCTCTTCAGCAGCTAGCAGCCATAGACGAGCAGCTCCAACCATATAGAGCGAACCGGCAACAACAATCACATCCCCTTCTTCTGCCTTTTCCATAACCTGCTGTAATGCAGTACAAATATCGGGAACACATAAAGCATTCTTTTTCTCTGACGCAGGAAGGGCTGCAAAAAGGGCGTCCGGCGTCGCTGAACGTTCACCTTCCGGCATAGTGAGAACAAGAGCAGCAAAAAGACCTCTAACCTGATGCAGCATATCTTCCAGATTCTTATCTGCCATACTTCCCCAGACGGCAAGACGACGTTGAGGAAAATGCTTTTTTAAAGAGGCTGCAAGGTTTGCTACTCCCGCAGGGTTATGTGCTCCATCAAGCAAAAAAGAGTATCTTTTCCCTCCCTTAACGATTTCCAACTGTTCCATACGCCCAGCCCAGACAAGGGAAGACAAGCCCGCACGAATAGAGCTATCTGCTATACAAAAACCATAGTTTTCCAGCAGAGGTAATACTGCGAGAGCAAGTGCCTCGTTCTCCTGCTGCACCATACTGACACTGTTCGACACCAGCCCGTCAATAGTCCTGCCAAAACCATTTTTTCCCTGCCAGCACCAACTCTTTCCTCCGCTAAAACAGTAATCAAATTCCTGATGCAGACGAAAAAGAGCTGCACCACAGGCTTCTGCCTTTTCATCAATAACACCGGCAGCCTCCTCTGCTGCTGCGGAGACAACAGGAACGCCCTGCTTGATGATACCGGCTTTTTCTGCCGCAATCTCAGCAAGGCTGCTGCCCAACCATGATTCATGATCCATACTGATACTGGTGATCACCGTAACCAGAGGCATAACCACATTCGTTGCATCCAAACGCCCCCCCATACCTGTCTCCAGCAGCACCAGATCAACATTATTCTCAGCAAACCAAAGAAGAGCAAGAGCGGTAACAAACTCAAAATAAGTGATCTTGTCACCATTCAAGGCAGCAATAATCCTGCTTCCCAACCGGGCAAAATCCGCCTCACTGATACAGGTGCCGGAAATAACAAAACGCTCCCGAACCGAGACCAGATGGGGAGAGGTGTATACTCCCACCCGATAACCGGAACGAGAGAGTATTTCATTTAACGCCGCACAGACAGTTCCCTTACCATTGGTTCCGGCAATATGGACAAAAGACAGCTCCTTCTCGGGGTTCCCCACCTTGCCGAGAAATTGCTGCATTGCCTCAAGACCCAGCTTAATCTTATGCATCTGCAACGAATCAAGCTGCGCCAGAACCTGCTGATACCCACGAGACTCACTCATAAGAAAACTATAGACCGATCCTGATCGAAGGGTACATTCCCTCCATATCACCAAATTGAAATGGTTGAATGGTATTCAACGCCAGCTTCTGGTTTCTCTGGGCATGTCCTGCATTTTTGCCATTATCATAAAAAGCGCCATTTACTTCCAGAATATGGTGAATACGATTTTTAAAGGCCTGAACAAAAGCCCCGCCATTTCCTTCAAAATACATTCTTCCCTTGGAAAAGGAGGATTGAATACTGGAGAATTCATCCAGATCAACAGAGTTATTGAGCAGTTCACTCTGGTTACGAATAAGCCCCCACACCAGGGTATGCGGCGGCACCACTAATGGTTCCTCACAGTCTATAATAGTATGCGGCATAACGATAGAATCACGGCCAATGGTTATCCTGGCATATGATTTACCGTAGATAAAGCAGTTAAAACCAACAAAGATATTGGGTTCAAGGGTGGTATAGATCAATTTTGCACCATGAGCTGCAACATCACACCCTTCCATCACCGAATTGATAATAAAGGAGTTTTCCTGTGCATCTGCGCCCTTACCCATTTTGGAATTTTCCAGATAGGCTCTCTGGGAAACAAGTACATTATCAGCAATTTCTGTTCTGGGAATAACCACCGCATAACGGTCAAGCGATGCTGTTTCGGGAACAGAACTGATTTTCTCCATATTAACAAAATCGAAAATCCGCTGAAATTTATCCTTACGTTCCTCGATAAAATCAACCAGCACCCCCCAAGGAACTTTATCTGGCGAGAGAGAAATATAGTGCTGCAGCTCTTTTTCTGGATACGTATACAGGAAATTAAACTGCCGGGGTTTTTCTACCCATACCGTCCCGGGGCGAACATCAAGGGAGAGAATCCCTCCCGTCTGTAAATATGAATACGCACCAATCACACTATTACGCATTGTTGTCAAATCTACGGTTGCAAAGGGGCCGAGGAAACAACCGTCGGAAGGAGAGCCATGAATATTGGCATAATCCATCGACATTGTGTTGCGAATAAAAAAATCTTCCACCGACTCAGGGTTATGGGAGAAATTATGCACCAGAGTTTTAATCAAAACACTATTTGAAATATCAATCTTTTCATCGTGCTTTAATACAATATCAAGCTCCTGATCATCATCATAATGCAGGACATCCCCTTTCCGTTTTAACTCATCACCCCGAATATCACTTTTATAAAGCAAGGAATTCTGCACCTTGCATTTACCCAAAAAATAGCTGCCTGCAAGGGCAGAACCAGAGAATTGCAAATCAAGCGGGTGATCTGTGGTTATTCCATAAAAGGCATAAAATTTGCTCATCTGCTCTGCAGGAATAAGTTGAGCCGCAAACGGACTGGCATCAAAAGGAATTTTACGAAGCCCGATATTTACACGACGTACAATATGATCAAAAAGACGATTAAGTTCTTTCATAATTCCATAGTAGTAAAGGTATCAAAAGAAGGAAAACCCTCATGAAGTTTCCATATAACGCAGAGTTCGTTGGAGAAAGAAACAATTTGTTATTAATTCGGCAAACAACTCAGTAAAAAGAGAAATTGTACGATACAACTCCTGCACTTCCCTGATAAAATTAAATCATTCCTCAATTTCTTATATTTTGGTGATGCAGCTTCATCCTTGCAAAATCATGAGAGATTAAATGCCAATTTGATACCACTAATTACCATGCCTGTACCAATAATAGCCAAAATCAATCCCATTAATTTACCCAAAACTATAATCAAATTATGTCCTAAATACTTAACAATATATTCGCTAAGGGAAAAAGCTAAAAATGTGAGAGCTACCATAACGCCAAAGACAGCAATGACAATAAGAACATGAGTCAAAGTTGCATGCGTAACATAATTCATTGCCGTTACAATTGTCCCGGGACCTGCAAGAATGGGAATAGCCAATGGTGAAATTGCGATATTACTTGCACTATCAACGTGTTGACTATGCACCGCAGACTTTTTTGACATAAGCATTTCAAAACCGACATAAAATATCAAAATCCCACCTGTTATTTTAAAAGCAGGAATAGTAATACCAAATACATCGAAGATATATTTACCTGAAACGATAAAACTTACCACGATCAAAAAAGCGGTAATGCAAGCTGTTCGGGCAACCTTCAACTTGTTTTCCTTGCTTTCATCCCCAGCTAGTCCTAAAAAGACAGGGGTATTCGCAATAGGATTCATAATGGCAAAAAAGCCCATAAATACGGTACAAGAAAACGTAATCAAATCATCCATATTTAGCTCAATTCGTTTGATTTTTTACCAACTGCGAAATATATAATTCGTCCCCCCTATAAAATATAAACGGAGTAAACAATACGTGCACGATCTGGTAATGTTCAAAATTCTCATTTACATAACGAATAACGTATTTTCATTAGTTAAATTTCCACTTATTTAAAAATGTATTGATTTTTTTTGATTGGGATCTTAACCGTTTTAAGTCAGCATTTGCTTTTGGATTACCTTGTTTTGCTGCTTTTTCATACCAACATTGAGCTTGTGTCAGGTCAATAGAAAGACCACCTAAACCGTGTTCATACATCCAACCAAGCATCCTCTGCGCGGAAGCGAATCCCTGAACGGCAGATTTCTGATACCAAAAGAGAGCTAACTCCGGTCTTTTAGGAACCCCTAATCCATCAAAAAAACAATTTCCTAAGTTGAATTGCGCTGCATCTTGACCTTGCTCTGCTGCTTCTTTGTACCAATATACGGCTTTGGTTAAATCTTTTTTTGTCCCCTCTCCTAATTGATAGGCAACCCCAAGACGCCTTTGTGCATAGTCATAACCAAGGTTCGCAGCCTTTGAAAGTAGAAAAAATACTTTCTCTTGGTTTTTATAGCGATTCTCATCTCGCAATACAACAGCAAGAATTGAAATAGCAATCATATCATTTCTATTTACTTCTTCTTGTAAAAGAGCTTTTATTCCCGTACTTTGAAGCAACCATCTATTTGCTTTTTCTAAGTTTTTAGAAAAAGGAGAAATACCAATAAGATACTTCCTTGACAACAAATACGCAGCAACTTTGTTTCCATTCTCTGCAAGATCTTCTAGTTTTTTTGCATCATCTTTGCTATTACTACGATAAGCCTGCATTGCCAGAGATATATTTTCGTCTTTAGTAGGATATTTTTTTGTTAAATCCGGCAAATAACGTGGCAGAACAAATTCTTTCTCCGTTATAATTTTCAAATCGTTGCTAATGTTTTTTACAGAGGATTTTCCCTCCTCCCCCCAAGAAACCACATTGAGGTCACAGATTTGTCCGTTTGCGATACACCCTCCTTCCGTTACTACAAAGACTCTATTTCCTTTTATATCTTCAAACTCAAAACGACAAGGAGATCGATCTGTTACTGCACACGCTTTAATTTCATACCAACCATTCCCAAAGTAAATTTCTTTTTCTAGTTTACCTGAGATATCCTGATACTTTGTGAAACATCCTTGAAACCCTGCACTTAATAAAATATCTCTTGCTTGCGAATACTTCATATTTTTATGCAAATCATTTAAACACGAAATATCCGTTTTATTAATTTTCTCCGATTTTTTTTCAATGAAATAAAAATCGTTTGTTATCGATGATGAAAACCAAGGGATTTGATTTTCTTTAGTAACTTTTTTTACAATTTTTGCGGTATCCTTAAAGACAGCCTCTATTGATTTTCCTGGCTTATTTATTTCCGTTACTAACGCTTTCGTATATGGACTATTTTTTCCTTCGCCATCTGCAGCGACACTTCCTGGGGCTGTTGAATATGCTATTAAAGTACCTGATGGAGTATTATTCAATATAGCTAACCCACGGTTTAATCCCCGAAAACTTCGAGCTATGGGATTATTGCGACAAGCATCAAGTATAACAATATTTAAATTATTATCTGCGTTGTCCATTTCATCTAGCACAGTACCAGTATCTATTGCTTTATACTTAAGATCTTTTTCTCTTCTTATTATAGCATCTATTGGTAAAAGATAATTTCGACCTTTTGACTGTATTCCATGTCCTGCATAAAAAAACAATCCAACGCCTCCATTTTCTATTTCTTTCCCAAATTCAACTATTGCATCATCCATAACTTGTTGAGAAGCATCTAACTTTAAAATTACTTTAAAACCTAATTCTTCAAGACTTTGTGCTATTAAGTGAGCATCATTTACAGGGTTAGTCAAGGGAGGAGCAGACAAATAATTACTATTCCCAATTACAAGAGCTGTCTTATTAAGTGCTCCAAGAGATATCTGTGATTGAACAACTATTATAGAAATGAGTCCAAATACGACTATTGATATTTTTTGTGTTCCTTTAAGCATAAAAAATAATCCTATAATACATATTGTCTGTTGGTTAGCAATCGTGTTAAAAAGAAGGAACAGCCCAATCCGGTCAAAAACGCCCAGCCTATTGTGAACAGACCTCCATTTCATGGGAAAGGGCGGCAAAAACATCACTCATTCTCAATACACCAACAATTTCCTCTCCACTCGTAACCAGAAGACTCAAATGGGTTCTTGATACTAACTGATAAATAGCAACATCAAGACTCGTCCCCTCGGCAACATACTCTCCCGGCTCAGGAGTCTGCATAAACTCCTCCACCTTAAGGGCGGCAATGCCTTTCAAGTTTTCTTTATTGATAATTTTATTCCCCAGCCGATAATTCATCTTCATCTTGCTGACAAAAGAGTTGCTAAAACCAAACTGAGCCAAATCAATATCCAATAGCTCGGAACTTTCAGGAATAACCGCCTTCAATACCCGTAACTGGCTAATTTTACCAACAACTCTACTATTTTCATCAAGAACAAGAATCCCCCGATGGAGGTATCTGCTTTCCGTATAGGCAAACTGAACACTTCTCAGTTCCCGCAAAGCATCAAGCATTGTTGTGCCGACCTTCACCGTAGCATACTCCGAGATCGGCACCATCAAATCCTTTACACAAAAGTTATTCATTGCCCTTCTCCATAAATATTTTCACCATCTCCCCAAATGCTATAAAAGAGTTAATCGCGCATAATCGAGATGCAGTGTTTTCACGCCATGTCGGTCAAACCGTACTTCCAGAGATTTTCCCCCCGATAATTTTACAACCCGCCCTTCGCCAAAGAAAGGGTGAGCTACCCGTTGGCCGATGGAAAGTTCGGACATTTTCAGCTTTCTCCTCGTCTGCTTTTGAGGAAGACTTCTCTCCTCGGAAAAAGAGGCATAACTACGCCTTGCACTATCCATTCCGTCAAGGCGGTCATAAAGCCCACTACGCAACTCAAGCAAAAAAGGCGACATACCTGCATGTCTGAATTGGCGGTCTGCCCCCATCATCTGCCGGGGGTAGGTCAGAAAGAGATGTTTACGGGCGCGAGTTGCCGCCACATAGAGCAAGCGCCGCTCTTCCTCAAGATGTGCGCCATAGCCTGCAGAAGCGTGGGGAAAACGGCCCTCTGCCAGACCGATAACAAAGACGGCATCAAACTCCAGCCCTTTAGAAGAGTGAATGGTGGATAAAACGAGGCGTTCACTGCTCTGCTCTACTCCCCCATCTTCCGGCGGATCAAGGGTGGTATCATCGATAAAAGACTGCACATCATCATACCCGTCAAGCAGAGCCTTCACCTGATCCAGATCTTTCTGCCGTTTCGGGTAGTCATCACTATATAACCGCTCAAAAAGAGGCTGATAATAACTAAGGATAATCTCATAGAGCAGACCGGGTTTTTGTGTGCTGCGGCTCAGCTCCTCAAAAAGAGAGACCAAACGCCCGTAAGCCTGCTGCCATTTTTTTGCGGGACGAACACTTGCCAACGCTTCGGGTAAATCGTCTGCACCGGCAACAGCTATGGAAATCTTGCGCGCGGTAGCCGGCCCGACACCTTCCAACTGCAAAAATATTCTGCTCCATGAAAGGGTATCATCACTATTCACCAGTACGCGTAAGAAAGCGACAACATCCTTAATATGTGCCGATTCTGTAAGCTTCTGCCCTCCCCGCTTTTCATATTCAAAATGTGCTGCGGTAAGTGCAAGCTCCAACTTATAGGAGTGAAAACCGGAGCGAAAAAGCACCGCAATCCCGGAGAGAGGCACACCTTTCAGCAACAACTCCCGGATTTTTTCTACAATAAAATCCGCCTCCTGCCGTTCATCCCTGCCTGCATACAGATGAGGAAGCTCATCTGCTTCAATGCTGGAAAAAAGCGTCTTGGCATACTTTTCTGCAGCGTTTTCTATAATACTGTTGGTAAAGGAGAGTATCTGCTGGCTTGAGCGGTAATTCTCCTCCAGTTTAATGATTTTCGCCTCAGGAAAAATTTCGGGAAAGCGCATGATATTATAGAAATCGGCACCTCGAAAGGAGTAGATAGACTGGGAATCATCACCAACCACCATCACATTATTATGCTCGGATGCCATTCTGCGGACGATATCGGCCTGGATCTGGTTCGTGTCCTGGTATTCATCCACCATAATATGAGAAAATCGCCCCAGAACCTGCTGGCGGGCTTCACTTGATTCCTGGAGCAGTTTCTGCCAATTAACCAGTAAATCATCATAATCCATCAATCCATGATCGAACTTAAACTGCTGATAATGCCTTTCCAGCAAAAGGATATCATCCAGATGGTCAAGCAGATGACCATATTGTTCACTTATTAATGTCTCCAGATCAAGGGATTTATTGACTGAGCCGCTAATCATATTGAGGATAACCCGTTTTTTCGGAAACTGTTTATCCCCCTTGCCCAGATTAAGAGAAGTTTTCAGCAGATGGACAATACCTTCAGCATCTGCCCGGTCAATAATCGAAAAAGATGAAGAAAACCCAAGAGGCTTGCCAAAGCGGCGCAACAGCATATTGGCAACACTATGAAAGGTACCGCCCACAACCCGATTGCAATCCCCACCCAGTAATTGTCCTGCCCGCCACAGCATTTCCTGACTTGCCCTGCGGGTAAAGGTAAGCAGCAGAATATTCTCCGGTGCCACCCCGCGCTCAACCAGGTGGGCCACCCGATAGACTAATGTACGGGTTTTCCCCGATCCGGCCCCGGCAATAACCAGTACCGGCCCATCAACCGTGGTAACCGCTTCATATTGCGGAGCATTAAGATCTTCCAGACAAAGCCTCTGCTGCTCTCCAGATAAAATTTCAGTATTCATGCGCGCCAATGTACCATAGCAAAAAGGCTTGCTGCAATGGCATTGATGGGCAGAGCATCCTTTTCATCAAAAAACATAAGTGACGGCACGTATCAGGGAATATAGCGGCATTGTCTATCTGCGCCTAACCGGAGAACAGGTAACGCTCTTGATTTACCGATGATGGTGGGAAAAAACACTTAACGGGAAACATACAAACAAAAAAAGGTGCCAATGGCACCTTTTTAACGAACTCTTTGAAAAATGGTCGGGAAGAGAGGATTTGAACCTCCGACCCCTGCGTCCCGAACGCAGTGCTCTACCAGACTGAGCCACTCCCCGACCTTCAACAACCTCAAGAGCGGACTAATCTACCCACTCTCTGAAAAAATCGCAATAGATTTTCCCTACTCTTTTAAACTTGCAAGCCGCTCTTCAAACTGTTCCCGGGAAAACCGATAATTCTGCGTACCAGCACTCTCCACCGCAAAAGAGCCGCAAACACTGCCTAACAGTGCACTCTCCTGCAGGGATCTTCCCGCAAGTAAACCGCTCACCAGTCCTGCCCGGTAGGCATCACCTGCACCTGTCGGATCAACGACCTCTTTTGCGGCAACAGGGGATATATGAGTTACACCATCCTTATCATAAACATCAGAGCCGTCTCCCCCCAGGGTAACAATGGTGTTCTCTGCAAGCTGCACCAATTCGTCTTTATCAAGTCCGGTTTTTTCCATCGTCAGGCTAAATTCATAGCTATTAACAATAAGCAGATATGCACCGCCGATTGTCTCTATCAATTCTTCCTTCGGTAAGACAGGAAGGTTCTGACCCGGATCAAAAATATAGGGAATTCCCCGTTTCCTGCACTCTTTCGGGTAGCCGAGCATATCATCAACATTCCCGGGAGAGGCCAATAACAGGGTTTCCGATGGATCGAGTGTATCAAAATCGAGTGCAGAGCTATGCTTCATTGCTCCCGGATTAAAAATCGTTAACTGATTTTTCTCCTTGTCATTAGTTATATAGCAGCCCGCAGTCAGCTCATTATCAATAATGACAATCAGCTCCTTACTAATAGCGTTGGCATCAAGCCACCCTGTATAACGGAAATGATCCCGGCCGAGAGTGGCACTCAAGATTGGTTCTTCACCCAGCATCTTTAACCCAAAGGCGATATTTCCCGCCGTGCCGCCAAAATCTTCCGTTGCACCATCAACCAGAAAACTCACACTTAACGCGTCAAGTTTATCCGCCAGCAAATGATTGCTGAAAAGATCAGGAAAATTCATTGTGCGATCATAGGCCATAGAGCCGGAAAGAATTACTTTTTTCATTATCTTGTTTCCTTATATATTTTCCCTGCAGGAGGATTTAACTCTTCATTGCAAGAATTTTTTTCTTAATATCAGCAACATCAAGCCCCTGATGGGGGAGTTGCTCTGCAATACCGCCATGCCCTATTCTGGACGTACCCAACAACGAATACTTCGGTGTCAATCCACGCTCGAGCAACTGGGTTCCATAACGGGCACCAAGCCCCGTTTTACTATTCTGGCTCTCAACAACCAACACGAAAGGTGCCTGCCCTGCCCGGCGCATCATCTCCTCATCAACAACATTAAGCGTTGATTTATTGATCAGGCCGATAGAATGCCCTGCTGCACGTAATTCTTCCACCGCATCCAGACAGCGGTAAAGCATCTCCCCATAGCTTACCACATATCCTTCAGAGCCCTCACGTACAATCTCATCTTTTCCCGGAGTAAACTGATAATCTCCCCCATAAAGCTCCTCCCCTGCTTCGTTTAAAAGACAAGGTGTCGCCGAACGGGTTGAAAAGATAAAACGCAACCCTTCGTCAGTAAAGGTTCGCTGCAGGATTGCCCGTAGCTGATTACTATCTGCCGGGAAGTACAAACGGGTCGTATCTCCTTCCGCCAGTGCATTATCGGCAAAGAAGTTATTGATGCCGAAATGACAGGTATTATCAGCCATATCATCAATACCTGAATGGGAGAAGTGGGCAATCACATTAGCCTCATTGAGACGGGCCATGGTAATCTCGGACACCACCATCTCAAGAAAGGCGGAAAACGTACCAAAAATTCCCACCCGCCCTTTCTCAGAGCCAAAGCCGGCAGCAACAGAGTAGTTATTCCGCTCCATAATACCGCCATGTACATAGAGCTGGGGAAAATTCTTGCCGATATGGTGCAGCCCGCAAGAGCCTTCCAGATCGGAATCGACCACCAGCACCTTCTCTTCCGGCCTATCCATTGCTCCAAGGATGTCGCAAACAACCTTGCCGAATTCGTCGCGCACCTTATACATCTTCTCAGTGCTGCCGAGATATTTCTTCCCCGTCCCTTTCCTGGAGGAACCTTTCAGTATCTCTACTGCACTATCAAATCCGCGTTCATACAGATAATCCAGCGCCAGATCAACCGCAATAACATCGTGCCCTTTTGATGTTCCCTCAATACCCTTAACTCCCGGCGCCATAGGACGTCTGCTAATAACAGCAGAGGTACCCTGCCGGGTAAGTGCCTGCTGAATACGGCGATAAAGAGCAGAAACATCCTCCCCATCCCCTTCACTCACACTCACGCCGTGCCCCTCCAGGGTTTTCACGACATCGTAGCCTTTCATATACTCTGAAGGGTGACCAGCAATGGTGATATCATTGTCATCAATAAAAAGCTTCACATTAAGGTTACGGGCAACCGCATAACGCGCCGCCTCGGCATTATCTCCTTCCATCTGAGAACCGTCGCTGCCAAACATAACAACAGTTCTTGACCTATCAGCTTCGGCCACGCCGTTAACATAACTCCAAAGATGCCCTAACCGGCCGGAAGAGAAGAAAATACCTTTTTTATCATCCCGCTCCGGGTGCCCATAAAGACCGTGATCATATTCACGGTAGTGAAACAGGGACTCTTCCGGCTGAAAACCATTCAACACTGCCATCATATACTGAATGGCAACCCGGTGCCCCGCCTCATCAAAAAAAACGGGATGTACCGTTGACGATCCCTTCATAAAACCATCAAGGATAAGGACCTCCGGCACAATATCAAAAGCACCTCCGGTATGCCCTCCCAATCCTTTGGTATTGGCAAGAGCAGTGAAAAAGATAATGCTGTCACGGACAAGCTGAATATTCTTTTCAAGAAGAGTTTTATCGTCAACAGAAAGTTCCTGCTGTTCAAGAGAAAACTTCAGAGGGGTATACGCGGATAGATCGATGGGGAATTTCATTGTATCTCCATTATATTCGAAAAATTTAATAGGTACTGTTTTGGGTAACAGTTCAACGCTCGTTATCAGCTTCTTCCTGCTGTTCAGGTGCCTGCGGCAGGATAATATTGAGAAGCAAGCCAAGGATTCCTGCAAGACCAATCTTTTCTATAGCAAAAGAACCCGCAGTAAACTTCATGCCGCCAATACCGCAAACGAGAATCACTGCCACAATAATCAGATTCCGCGGTACAGATAAGTCGAGCTGAGCTTTTATCAAGGTATTAATCCCCACAACGGTAATCATCCCAAACAACAGAATCATGATTCCTCCCATTACGGGGGAGGGGATAGTCGCTAATAAGGCACCAACCTTGCCGACAAAGCTCAATAAAATAGCAGAAATTGCCGCCCAGGTCATAATTGCAGGATTAAAGGCTCTGGTCAATGCCACAGCACCTGTTACCTCGGAGTATGTAGTATTTGGCGGCCCTCCCAGCAAAGAAGCAGCAGTGGTCGCAAGGCCGTCTCCCAGCATCGTATTTTTAATACCCGGGTTTTTAAGATAGTCCTGACCAGTAACAGAACGAATAGCAAGGACATCTCCCACATGTTCGATAGCCGGAGCAATGGCGACAGGAACAATAAAAAGCACGGCCTCCCATTTCCACTCAGGGAAAACAAAATGGGGAATATCAAACCAGACACGCTCCATTACCGGAGCAAAGGAGATCAGATCCGGTTTGGTATAGTTAGCAAGATTCCCCGCCGAGAAACCGGCTTGCACAGAAGCGGAAAAACCGAAAAAGTCAAGCAAAAGAGAGCAGACATAACCAGCGATAATACCGCAAAGAATCGGAATCAACCGCATCCAGCCCTTACCCAGAAGGGCAACTATCGTTGTTGTTGCCAGAGCAACACCGGCAATAAGCATCGCCGTTGTTTCCGGAACCAGCCAGGCAGAGCCGTCTCCGGTACGTCCCATCGCCATATGAACCGCGGCAGGGGCCAGCACCAGCCCAATAACCATAATTACCGGCCCGGTAACAACTGGAGGCAGATAACGCTCCAAAAAGTCTTCTCCGGAAAAACGTACAAAAAAGCTGAGAAGAATATAGAATAATCCGGCAGCGGCAAGCCCGCAAAGAGTGGCAGGAATCCCCCATGTCTGCACCCCGTAAATAATGGGTGCAATAAAGGCAAAGGAAGAGGCAAGAAAAACCGGCACCTGTCCCCGTGTTACAACCTGAAAAATTAAGGTCCCAAACCCAGCGGTAAAAAGTGCCACATTAGGGTCAAGTCCGGTAAGAATCGGCACTAAAACCAGTGCCCCAAAAGCGACAAACAACATCTGGCCGCCTAATAAACAATCCTTTATACGAAAGGAGTATTTTGTCTCCTCCTGCTGCTCCTGCGCCATGTTTCCTCCTTGTAACATTATATCTGTATTCGCTCTTTAACTCTCTTTAGTAACGAGTAAAAAAGGATAAGTGGTTCCAGTTGTATTATTTGGTACCAAAAATTTTATCCCCCGCATCTCCAAGGCCGGGAAGGATATACCCCGCATCATTGAGCCGTTCATCAACCGCTGCTACGTATATTTCCACATCTGGATGCGCATCAGAAATTTTCTTTACTCCTTCCGGGGCAGCCACCAGAAAAAGCCCTTTAATCCTTTTACAACCAGCCTTCTTCAAACTCTCAATAGTTGCCAGCAGCGTTCCTCCCGTTGCCAGCATAGGATCAAGAATAAGAGCAACCCTTTCATCAATATCACTGGCAAATTTCACATAATATTCCACCGGCTGCAAGCTTTCCTCATCCCGATAAAACCCCACCACACTCACCTTGGCAGACGGAATCATATCAAGGACCCCATCCATCATACCAAGTCCGGCGCGCAAAATAGGAACAATGGTTATTTTTTTTCCTTTTATCTCGTCAACTTCAACTTCCCCGGCCCACCCCTGAATACATCTCTTGTTTGTTGCAAGGTCCTTTGTTGCCTCATAAGTAAGTAAACGGGCGACTTCCGAAGAGAGATTACGAAAATCTTTGGTGGAGATATCATACCTTCGCATCAACCCCAATTTATGTTTGATCAGTGGATGATCTGCAATATGAACAGCCATATATGCCTCCTCTATTTTTTTTAGTTGCTTCCTCCCGCTTCATTTCCGCAGCAGGAAATTTATCATGAAAAACAAACATATTATATTATACACAGCTCTGTAGAAAAAACGAATGAGAAATCGGTCTACTTTCTCACCCGCAATGCAGCCAGAGGTAACACTTCTACGGCAATAACGGATAAAAATATCACCAGAGCTCCCACAGCCTGAATGAGCTCAAGCCGCTCTCCAAGAAAGAGGATTCCGCAACAGGCAGCAAAAACAGATTCACTGCTTAAAATAATTGCCGCATCTGCAGGAGCAGTATAGCGTTGTCCCACCACCTGTAAGGTGAAAGCAACGCCTACTGACAATATTCCCGAATAACAAATCCCCTGCCATGCTGCAGTAAGCTGATCAAGCGAAACCCGTTCAACAATAACGCCTGCAAACACCCCCAAAACACCACAGACAGCGAACTGAACTCCCGCTACCACCAGCGGCATCTGAGTCTTCTGTGCCACTATTCCGACAACAATAACATGCAGAGCCCAAAACAGGCTGCTTGCCATCACCCACCAGTCACCTTTGGCAAAGACAAACTCTTGAGCACCACTCAACAACCATATTCCCACAAAACAGGATAACGATGCCGGCCATACGGAAAGATGAATCCGCTTGCGAAAAAAAAGCAGACTGAGCAACGGCACTAGAGGGACATAAAGACCTGTTAAAAAACCTGAATTGGTAACAGTTGTGTAGAAGATCCCATACTGCTGCAGACTGGCGGCAATAAAAAGAACAAGGCCGACAAAAATCATGGCGGCCCCAAGAGAGGGAGAGAGCTGCCAACCACTACTCTTTTTTTGACGATATTGGTAAAAAGCAAAAGGGAAGACAACAACAGCCCCAAGTAGAAAACGGATTCCAGTAAAACCAATGGTCCCCAATTCACCGGTTCCCACCTGCTGTACGACAAAACCACTCCCCCAGATCATGGCAACAACGACAAGAAGAAGGTTCGCCTGTAAGCGGTTCATAGGATTTCTATACGAATTTCATAGTAATTAAAAAGTATCTTATAAGGGTGGGCCGACAATATCCTTCTCTCCCTTTTTTTGCAAGAAAGGAGTCTTAAAAATCTATCTCGACTTTGCACCTACCACATTTTTTTTAAGATGGTCTTTCCTAGATGGTTAAAGAGAGGAAAGAATTGATATAAGCATGAAAAATATTCCTCTACGATGGCGGATTCTCCCTGATTATATAAATTTCTAACGATCCCCTTATTTTTCTCTCGATTCGGGTAAAAAAAACCCTTATTGTTAAGCAGTGCAAAAAAAATTGCATAGTAAGTATTTTTGTTCCCAGTAATGCTGAACATATGAGTAATATGCGCATTATCTTTGTATACAATGTTTATATGAGCGATCTGGTGGGTAAGGCGGAGCAGGTATATCATGCGGCGAGTTTGACTTTTACAGTAAAATAAAAGAGTTATAAGTAGGTGGGCAGATTGATTATTGGGCAATCAGCCCGTGGTGTCTAGTCTAAAAAACTAAAAACGGTCTTAAGAATATGTGTAAATCAAAATTTCGTCTATCTTGTCTTTTTTCAGTTGTTTTCTTTTTTCTTGCCGGTCATTTGTGCCTTGCCGGGGAGTTATCTGGCAGGGATATTATGGTGCTGGAAAATGACCGCCCGGATGGTGATGATCGGCATATGGTAATGACCATGCGTTTGATTAACCGCCGTAATCGTGAGCGGATACGTACGGTGGAAAACTTTTCCAAGGATTATGGCAAGGATAAGAAATCGGTGATGATGTTCCAGAAGCCCGCTGATGTGCGGGGCACCATGTTTTTATCCTGGGAATATGACACCCCGGACAAGGACGATGATAAATGGCTCTATATGCCAGCCATGAAAAAGGTTCGCCGCATTAGTGGTGCCTCTAAAAATGAATACTTTATGGGCACAGACTATACCTTCGATGATATGGGCGACCGTAATGTGGATGAAGACACCCATACCCTTCTTGGCGAAGAAGTGGTGGATGGCAAGGAGTGCTGGAAGGTGGAATCAATCCCCGTTGATCCCGAAGATATGTATACCCGTAAGGTAATGTGGATAGATAAAATTTCTCATATTGCCCTTAAGGGGGAATACTATGACAAGGATGGATTGGTAAAAAAATATCATGCCCTTGATGTACACCAGCAGGACGGTATTTGGGTAACCTTTCGTTCCGAAATGGATAATGTCTCCCGCAAGCATAAGACCATTATGGAAATCAACAGTGTGGAGTTTGATACTGGCGTTGATGATAAGATGTTTAGGGTGGCGACGATTCAAAGAGGCCGTTTCTGAGAGCCATACGGCACCATCTGCGGCGTTGGCTGCGGTCTTATCGTCTTGCATCTGGCACCGTCTGGCACTCAGAAAAAAAGGGTGCATCTTGCATCTGGTATTCTGACGAATCAGGTGTTGCTGCATAATGGGTGTTAAAATAATACGTTAGAAGATGGGAAGTTTCTTTGTGATAAGGCGTTGCTGGTTTTTCTTTTTCTGTTTTTTTTCTGCGGGAACGGCATTGAGTTGGGCCCAACCAGCATTGGCACAGCAGGAAAACTTGCTCCCCAACTGGCTGGAGGTTTCTGGTTGGCTGGATACGGTGCATTCAGCGAGAATGACCAGTCCACACGATAGAGTTACCTCCCGTGCCAGGTTGCGGCTTGAGGCGCGGGCCGATTTTGACTGGCTCTATGGCTTTTATTCTGTGGACGGGGAAAAAAACTGGATCATTGCAGAAGAAACTGGAGTTGATACTCAAGAGTTCTGGCTGGAGCATGTGGCTGATAGCTGGGATGTGCGCATGGGTCGGCAGATTATCATCTGGGGGCAGGCGGATGGCGTGCAGATAACAGATATTATCTCCCCACCCGATCTTACCGAATCCTTAACCCGTGATCTGGATGAAATCCGTATGCCGGTGGATGCTGCCCGTCTTCGTATTCTTGGAGATACCATTACCAGTGAGTTAATTGTGATTCCGGTCTTTAAGGCGGCGGTATATCCGCAAGGAGATGACAATCCCTGGGCTATCGGGAGAGATATGGCAGGCAGTGGTGTGCGTGTTTTGCCCACGGAAAAACCTGATACCTCCCTGGAAAATACGGAAATTGCTGTCAGAGTTTCCGGCTATTTTTCTGGTCTGGATGTGGCGGCTTCTGTTTTTTATACCTGGGATGATACCCCTGCTCTGCACCCTGTTATTGGTGGTGAAAATGACACCACCTCACTGCTTATACAGCCTAAACATCATCGGTTGACTATTTTCGGGCTTGGTTTTTCTCTCCCTTGGTCGGATTTTGTTTTTCGGGGGGAGTCCGCCTTTTATCGTGGGCAATATCTGGCCTGTGTTTCTCCTGTTTATGATCCTTTGGCAAAAAACAGTATTAAATGGCTGGCCGGAGCGGATTGGACTCCCGGCGATAACTGGACAATTACTGCGCAACTGGTGGGGCAGTCTGTTCTTGACTATGAGTCTTCTCTTGCGGCAGAGGAAAATAGTTTTCTGGCAACGCTTAATGTTTCTAAAAAATTGATGAATGAGCGGCTGACCATTGCCAATATGCTCTATCTTGATTGTGATAATAGCGGCATTTACGACCGGATCAAAGCCGATTATGAGGTCTCTGACGGCTTACATCTGCTTGTCGGTATGGATATTTTTCGCGGAAGTGAAGGACAGTTTAATCTATATGAGGATAATTCTCAGGTCTGGATGAAGGCCAAATACAATTTTTGAGGTTTATTATGCTTGATATTCAAAAGATAAATAAAAAATTTTATGCCGCTGGAGAAACGATTTTACGGCTGCGCTGGCTCAATATTGCCCTCTTTTTTCTGTTGATTGCGGTGGCTGCTTTCGGGCTGAAACATATCAAGGCCGAAACGGATATGGAGAGCTGGTTTTTAGAAGATGACCAGTTGCTGGAAGTAAAGCAGCGCTTTGAAGATATTTTTGGCAATGATGAGTTCTGCGGGGTCTTGATTGAAGCCGATAATGTCTTTTCTCCAAAAGTATTGCAAGGAATCCGCGAGCTTGGCATAGAGTTAAAACAAAAGGTGCCTTATGCCGATGATGTGATCTCCCTAGCCGATGTTGAATATATTTCCGGTACAGAAGAAGGTATTAATATCGGTCAGCTTGTACCCGAAGATATTCCCGAAGGTGCCAAAGAGCTGGCTGCCATTCATGATAAGGCCATGGCCAAGGCGGCAATGAAAAACCGTCTTGTCTCTGAAGATGGTCGTTATACCTGGCTGATGCTGCGCTTAAAGCCTCTGCCTAAAGATTGGAGCGAAAAGGGTGAGGAGACCCCGGAGCTTGTTATTGGTCGTATTGCTCATGAAGTTGCCGAGCAGGATAAATATGCTTTTCTCAATCCTAAACTGACAGGATTACCCGTTATTGCCCATGATAAAATGGCCTATTTTGGAGAGGCAACACCCAAACTTATGGGAGGAGCGCTCTGTATTACCATGCTTGTTCTAGGCCTTTTCCTGCGTAATGTCCGGGGTGTTATTTTCCCCTTTATTACATTGGTGGGCGGTCTGGTTATTGTTTTTGGTTTTCAGGGCTATCTGGGGATCTCCATGGATCCATCAATGATTTTTGTTCCTGTGTTCCTGGGTATTGCCATTACCACTAGTTATTCTATTCATCTGTTTAATTTCTCGCGGCGGGAATTTATTGCTACTGGCAACCGCAAACGCTCCCTGCTTAGCGCCATAGAGGAGACTGGCTGGCCTTTATTGTTTTG
>PDWI01002075.1_pt1 | contig 30860 bp, 28 predicted proteins | sample 1430891 | NCBI WGS metagenome assembly PDWI01 (sample SAMN01162508, study PRJNA174530) | Oral metagenome, whole genome shotgun sequencing project. | biome: Marine environment; feature: Marine mammal; material: Swab sample of the gingival sulcus; isolation source: swab sample of gingival sulcus... | reverse complement strand
ACACAATCGTTTTTCTCATAATAATCTCCCGTTTTTATATAAAGTGTTTATACTATAAATACATCATATCAATTTTTTGCGAAAAAACCAAGCAAATTGACTGATAATAATGCAGCTTGCACACTCTTAATAACGAATCATTGGCATTGAGGCAAATCGTTTTTTCGATAATTACTATGTTATTAATGCGAGTTGTGTTATGATAAAGTAAATAGATTTACGAGTTTTAATTGTGAGGCAAATGTGTTTTTACGGCTAGACGACAATTGGATGAGTGCCGCCAAGGCCTACTGTTATCAATATCCCTTGGAAACGCTCGAAATCAGCTATTATTTGATGCGGCGCGCGCAACTGGCCGCCGCTGGCGACAAGCGCAACGGGCGGCTCTACGGTTATTTGGTAGATGAACAGCTGACGGCATTGCTCTTTTTTAACGACAAGGGCATTATGTACATTAGCAATCAATCGCCCGAACTGTTTGCCAAAGTCGACTTTTTAAAGGCGATTAGGCGCGAAAATCCGATGCTGATTCGCGGCCGAAAAGAGCAGGTCGAGCGCGTCTTTTACTTTTTACAGCGCGCCTTAAAACAATTTAAGTTTGCAGAAACTTTGCTATTGGCCGCACCAAACGCTATGCCGTCTGGCGAACAGTCGGCCATTGTCGCCGCCAATACAATTGATTGGCAGCGCCATGCGCCGTTTTTAGTGGCGGTTGAAAAACAGTTTCGCAATCGGCCGCTGATTATGAACAATTTGCGCAATCGATTAAACGGTGCGACGGCGCTCAATTTAGATTTTTACAGCGTTTACTGTGCCGGCGAGCGGCCGATTGGGCAGGTCGTTGGCGAGTTTTCAACTTGGCAGTACGGCATTATCGGCGGCTTGTACGTCTCGCCTGAGCGGCGCAGAAGCCAGCTCGGCAGCAGCTTGCTGGCACATGCCGTCAAACAATACGGCGCGCGCAATTTGGCGGCGCTGCTATATGTGGCGGCCGACAACGCCGCCGCACTGGCGCTCTATGATAAGTTGGGCTTTAAGCTGTTGTTAAAGACAATGGATTTGACCATTGCCCTTTAGGTGAACGATGAGAAAATTTGAAATTGATGCCAGCGCCGCCGCACAGCGGCTCGACCGCTACATTGGCAAGTTGCTCGGCAAGGCCAAAAGCGGTGAAATTCAGCGTTGGATTAGAACCAAAAAGGTTAAGGTAAACGGCGCGCGGGCAGCGGCCAACCAGCGCCTGTCGGTGGGCGATACGGTTTGGCTATTTTTGCCCGACGCGGTGCTCGACGACTACCTAACCACATACCAAAACATTGTGCCGGATGACGACTACTTAAAAATTGTCTATGAAGACGACGACATTTTAATTGTCAACAAGCCGGTTGGCCTGTTGACGCATCCCGATAAAAGCGAGTACAAGAACACCTTGGCGACGCGCGTACAGCACTATTTAAGAGCTGCGCAGACGGCGACATTTCGCCCGGCCAGCGTCAACCGGCTCGATAAAAACACATCCGGTTTGGTGTTGTTTGGCAAGCATTACGAAGCGCTTAAACTGTACAATGCCAAGATGCGCAGCGGCGCAATTAAAAAAGTTTACAGGGCAATTTGCAGCGGTAATATTAATGAAGTGCTGACGGTAAAGGCCCATATCGTCAAAGACCCGGCGACCAATAAGGTGAAAATTGTCGACGGCGCAACTGCGCGCAGCAAGCGCATTTTCACCGAGGTTATTCCGCTCGAAAACAAAGCCGGGTATTCGCTGGTAAAAATAAATTTACACACCGGCAGAACGCATCAAATTAGAGTAAGTTTAGCCCATTTGGGGTATCCTATAATAGGTGACGTCAAATACGGTGGCGTGAAGCTAAAGGGCGTTACCACCCAGTTATTGCACGCCGAAACGCTGATTATTGACGGGCGCGCCTTTGACGACAAAAGTGAAGTACTTGACAGTTTTTGGCGGCGATTGAAGGAGTAATATGTCAGAAGAGAGTAAAATTATCGATACGTTGCTGGCGCGCTACGACTATGCTGGCGTTTACGATTTATTGCTTGAATTGGGCTTGGCCGAAACCGATTTGGCCTACGTCGTCAAGTCTTGTCGCTATGCCATCAACTTCGACTTCGATAGCGCTATCGATATTATTTACGCGTCGAGCGATCAACTGCTCGTCAAGCGGCCAATTAAAAACTTTATCGAATCGCTGCGCCACGCCAAGGCCGGTCGCGCCGAGGCGGTCTTTTCAGAATTGGTCGAAAGCGTCAAGATACAGCTTTTAAATGACGAACTAATCGACTTTTTGGGGCGCGTTTATCGCTTTAAAGAGGCGATATTAAAATACTTATTTATTCAGCGTTACACCGGCAATAAGCGGATTGACCTGTTGTCAGAGAACATGTCAAAGCGCTATCAGTTGCGCCTGTTGCGCAGTAAATTCGACATTCACAACAACAATATCAGCTATGCGATAACGCTGTACTTTGAAAAGTATCGGGCCGACGATGTAAAGGCCAAACAAATTATCGATATTTTGGAATCAAAGCAGCTCAATCGCCTAATTGAATTGCGCAACGACTCGATTGTCGGGCACGGCTTTACCGGTATTAGCCGACGCGATATCGCCGATGTCTACGGCGATCCGCTGACCGTAATCGACCAATTTTACGACTGTATGCACTTGCTCGAATTAAAGGTTGAAAAGAAAAAATATGACAATATTAACAAGTTTTTACAGGCCCTTTCTAGCCACGTTAAGGCGCGGCAGATAATGGCAAAAGTAAAGCACTTTGAATAGCTTTGGAGGATAAATGAATAAGGATAGCAAGCTAATAATAGAAATCGTCGAATGGGCCAAGGCAATTGGCTTCGCCCTGTTGGTCGGCGCGCTAATTATCGTCTTTGCCAGGCCGTCGTTAATTATCGGCCCTTCAATGGAGCCCACTTTCGAAGAGAAGCAATTGGTTTTGGTTGAAAAGGTATCTTATTTTATGCACGCGCCAAAGCGCGGCGACGTCATCGTCGCACAAACCGATTTGCCGCTCAACAGGTGGTTTAAAAAGGCCGTTATCAAACGCGTTATCGGCTTACCCGGCGATTTTATAAAAATTGACGGCGGTCAAGTGTTTATCAACGGCGAAAAGTATTTTGAAGCCTATATTAAAGACGGCTATACGCCAATTGACGGCGAGTGGCTGGTGCCCGAACACAGCGTCTTTGTAATGGGTGACAACCGCCTCAATTCCAATGATTCGCGCCGCAGTGCAATTGGCTACATCGACTTTTCGGCAATTAAGGGAAAAGTCTATCTGCGCGTTTTTCCGTTTAATCAAATCAGTACATTCTAATGGTAAGGAGAAAAATATGACAACTTGTCACATAAAAATTGCCGATCGCTACAGCGCTGACGTGCCGCAGGGCACCAGTTTGGCAAAAATTGCCAAAGACGTCGCCCATTTAAGCGATACGCCAATTGTCGCCTTTAAGGTCAACAATCATCTGTTCGAATTACACCGCACAATCGAGCAGGCCGACAACGAGCTGGAAATTATCGACTTTAATCAGGCCGATGGCCTGCGCATTATTCAGCGCAGTTTGTCGTTTGTCTTCATTCGCGCCGTCAAGGAATTGTTTGCAGACGCGTCGGTTGACATTCAGCACTCGCTCAGCGGCGGTTTATTCTGCCTGATTAAAAAAAGTGCGCCGCTAACGGCTGACGAGGTCGCCCAGATAGACGCCAAAATGCGCCAATTAGTGGCTGCCGACGAGCCGTTTGAAAAGATGACGATTAGCCATGACGAGGCCAGAAAAATATTTGAAGCGCAGGGCATGTATTCCAAGGTTAAGCTGCTCAAATATCGCAATACCAATGTAATTAACGTTTACAAATACGGCTGGCTGTACAATTACTTTTACGGTTATATGGCGGCTTCGGCCGGCATCTTGGCCGCCTTTGAATTGACATTTTTTGACGGCGGCGTCATTTTGCGCACGCCGACGCCCTATTCAAAAGGGGCGGTGCCGCCCTTTCAGCCACAGCCCAAAATTTCACATATTCACCGCGAATCGGAAAAATGGGGCGACATTCTCAACGTCGGCTATCTCTATAATATCAACGAATTAATACAGTCGGGTGAAATTACCGAACAGATTTTAATTAACGAGGCCTTACACGCCAAAAAAATTGCCGAAATTGCCGATCGCATCACGCGCGAAAAGCGCCGCATAATCTTAATTGCCGGGCCGTCGTCGTCGGGTAAGACGACCTTTGCCAACCGCTTAAAAGTGCAATTGCGCGTCAATGGGCTGCGCCCGATTACAATGGGCACCGACGACTACTTCGTCGAGCGCGCCAAGACGCCCAAAGACCAATTTGGCAACTATGACTTCGAATCGATTGAAGCGGTCGACTTAAAACAGTTTAACGCAGACCTGCTCGGCCTATTGGCCGGCAAAGAGGTCGAGCTGCCGACTTTTAACTTTCAAAAGGGCGCGCGCGAATACCACGGCGAAAAGTTAAAAATTGCCGATGATCAACTGATTATCATCGAGGGCATTCACGGCTTAAATCCGCGTTTAACCGAAGCAATTGACGACGCCACCAAATTTAAAATTTACATTTCCTGCCTAACGCAGTTAAACATCGACAACCACAATCGCATTCCGACGACCGATTCTCGTCTCATTCGACGCATTGTGCGCGACAATAAATATCGCGGCCATTCAGCTGAAAAGACAATTGGCATGTGGGCGTCGGTACGGCGCGGCGAAGAACGCAATATTTTTCCCTATCAGGAATCGGCCGATGTGATGTTTAATTCGGCGTTGGTTTACGAGTTGCCAGTGTTAAAAAAGCACATTGAACCGCTACTGATGAATATTACAAGCGACGCGCCGGAATACCCCGAAGTTAAGCGCATTCTCAAATTTTTGAGCTATGTTTTGTCGGTGCCGTCTGACCAGGTGATCCCCAATACTTCAATTATTAAGGAATTTATTGGCGGTTCCGTTTACAGTGAATAGAGGAAATTATGAAAGAAATAATGGTACTGAGCGAACTCGATCAAATTAAGTGCATTTCGCAGCCCTACCGCATTAAAATACTTGAGATGTTTAACAACGAAAAGGCGACGGCCAAAATGATCTCTGAACGCATGGCCGAGCCGCACGCCAAAATTAATTATCACATTAAAGAGATGAGCAAGCACGGCATTTTAGAGCTGGTTGAAGAAGTGACGAAAATGAGTTTGGTTGAAAAATACTATTGCCCGGTCGCCCGGCACTACATCGTCGATAGCAAATCGATGAAGTTCGGCGATCAGGCCGTTAAGGCATCGCTTAATCAGTATCGCATTTCGCTGTTCGAGAATTTGACGGAAACATTTTACGATTTTATCGACCGCGATCAGACGACTGGCTTAAAGATAAATTTGGTAGGCGACCTTTGTTTGACGGATAGTCAATTAGATGCCTTTAATCGAGAACTGCAGCAGTTAATTGCCAAATATCAGCAAACCCAGAAGCCGACCGGCACTGCCAGAACGTATACCTATGGCGGTTTAATTATCGACAACACAGCAGTGAAAAATGATAAATAGCAACAATCAAAAGTCGCCTTTGGGCGATTTTTTTTGTCATTACAGTTCGATTACAAGGCCATTAAATATCATTTTTTTTCAACCAAAAGGGGTCAATTTATAGTATGATGACGGTGTCTAAAGTAATGTTTTAACAGGAGGTTGTATGAAACAAAAGCGCATAGCAGTGCTGCTAATAATCGTATTACTGAGCCAACTTGTAGCCCTACAGCCCAGCGCATTGCAAGCCGAACGCGACATACGCGGCATTTGGGTGGCGAGCGTGCTCAATCTCGACTATCCGGCGGCGCCGACAACTGACCCGGCGCAATTAAAAGCCGAGGCACTTGACATACTCGATCGCGCTCAAAAAACCGGTTTTAATGCGGTTTATTTACAAGTGCGTCCGACGGCTGACGCCTTTTACAAGTCGCAGCTCTTTCCGTGGTCAAAGTATTTAACCGGGCAAGAGGGCTTGGCGCCGGCCGACGATTTTGATCCGCTAAAATTTTGGGTTGAACAGGCCCATCAGCGCGGCATCGAACTGCACGCTTGGCTGAATCCCTATCGAATTACCAAGCGCTTAGACGGCCAGCCATCCTATACGCCGCAAATGTTGAGCGCAAATCACCCGGCGCGACTACACCCCGACTGGGTGGTCAACTATGCCGGCGATCTCTATTTTGATCCGGCGCTAGCACAGGTACAGGGTTTAATTGTCGACGGCGTCGCCGAAATTCTAGACAATTACGAGGTCGACGGCATTCACTTTGACGACTATTTTTACCCCGCTAGTGGCTTTAACGACGACGCCAGTTACGCCACCTATGGCAACGGCATGGCACTTGACGATTGGCGGCGCGCCAATGTCAACGCCATGGTGCGCGCCGTCTATCGAAAGGTTAAACAGTACGACGACGTCGCCTTTGGCATTAGTCCGTTTGGCATTTGGGCCAATCAGTCGACCATGCCGAACGGTTCGGCGACGCGCGGCAATCAGTCTTATGCGGCGCATTACGCCGATAGTTTGGCTTGGATAAACGAAGGCATTATCGACTACATCGCGCCGCAAATTTACTGGCACATTGGCTTCGACGTGGCCGATTACCCGACGCTCGTCAACTGGTGGGTTGAACAGACGCGCGGTACGGGGGTCGATTTAATCATCGGCCAGGCGGCCTATCGACTGGGCAATAAAGACGCCAAGAGCCCGTGGTATGGCAACGACCAGTTGTTCCGCCAGCTGGCCTACAACATGACTAAGCCGGAAGTTGCCGGCAGCATCTTCTTTCGCGATGGTGATTTTAAAGACGATGCAGTGCTGGCGACGCGCTTAAATGCCTATTATAAGATGCGCGACAACGCTAGCTACTACCAAAATATTTCGATAAATTTTCCGCGCAATAATTGGTCGACAAAATTGACCAAGGCCTATGTTTCGGGTTACGCCAATCCCTTTAAACCGCTCTATATCGACGGCGAATTAGTGACTTACAGGTCGCCAAAGGGCTTCTTTGGCGCGCCGGTAGAACTGCAGAGTGGCAAAAACCAGTTTACGATTACCCAAGATGGCGATCGACAGACCGTCACCATTTATCGCGGCAATGCGCCTTATACCGGTGGTTCGGCCAGCGGCGATCAGACGCCAGAACAGGTAAAAGCAGAACTGGTTGCCAGCTCGCTGCGGCCGCAACTACAAGAACTGCGCAATTCGGCCGAAGTGATAACGCTGGGCTGTCAGGCGCCAATTGGCGCGGCGGTCAGCGTTTGGTTTAACGGCGAAACCATCGACTTGGCGCCGGCTGTAACCAAGTCATACGGCGGCAAAGTGTTGACGACTTTTAGCGCCAAGTACACGCTGCCCAGCTTGGCCGATGGCGAAACCATTCGCCTATTGGATGCGCCGACTTATACGATGCGCTACCGCGGTGCAACTGAAACCAAGACGGCACCGGCCAACTACTCGCTAATTGGCGACAATAGCCACTACTTTGGCCGCGTCGTCAAAGACCATGTCGACACCTACTTTGTGCCCAATCCGGGCGAGGGTTCCGATTACCTGTTAGAAAAGGGCATGGTCGACGGCATTCGCTATATGAACGACAAATACGTCAAGCTGGCGTCGGGCAAGTGGAGCTATCGCAGCAATTTCAGCGTCTTTTACGACATTGCGGCGGCGCCCAATCAGGTGACGGCGGCCAGCTACCACTACGGCGATCGCTTTGATTACATCGACGTTAAAATGGCACAACCCGTCGCCGTGGCACTGCAGTTGAACAATGGCGTTTTAGAGGCCGAATTTGCCAACACGCCGGCGCTGCCACCGCTTGATAATAAGCGGTTTGGCCTAGTTTCCGGCGCAACCAGTCAAACCAAAAATAATCGCTCAACCTATTATTTTAGCTTTAAGGACTTTGCCGACTTACACGGTTACTACAGTGAAAAAACCGACGACGGCGTACGGATTTACCTTAAAAAGGCGCCAGTCATTAATAATAGTGCCCAGCCCTTGACCGGTTTAACCATTATGATTGACCCCGGCCACGGCGGCAAAGACACCGGGGCACTTGGCCTAATGGGCACGCAGTTTAGTGAAAAGCACATTAATTTAGAGACCAGTATGGCGTTGCAAAGACGACTTGAGGCGTTGGGTGCAACCGTTGTGATGACGCGCGTCGACGACCAGTATTTTTCGCTACAAGAACGTCTGCGCATGTCGCTGGCGCTCAAGCCCGACATGTTTATCTCAATGCACGCCGACAGCGTTAACCCAAACCACAATCTGTCGTATGTGCGCGGTTTTTCGGCGCACTACCAGCGCGAAATCGCGCGCGATTTGGCCAACTTGGTGCACGATAGCGTAATTGACAATTTGCAGCGCTACGATCGCAAGGTGCGCGTCAATAACTTTTATGTGGTGCGCGGCACCTGGGCGCCGTCAATTCTGTTAGAGGCGGGCTTTGTGCCAAATCCCTTAGAATACGAATGGCTGACGACACCGGCCCTGCAAGACCAGTACGCCGCCGCAATTGCCGATGGCATTGTCGCCTTTTTTAGGAGGTAGCTTTGAAGAGAATAATCACGATTTTATTGATTGTCACATTGTCAACCTACAGCCTTTACGCGGCTGGCGAGCAGCCGTCGAGCTGGGCGAAAGAGGTGGTCGCTACCGTCTTTGCCGAGCAGTTGGTCGACGACCGCATGCAGGGCAATTATCAAGACGCCATTACGCGGCGCGACTTTGCCTATTTAGGCGTCGTCATCTACGAAAGCATTACCGGCAAAACCAGTTCGGCGGGCGAGCAGAGTTTTCCCGATAGCGACGATGAATACGTTTTAAGGGCCAAAAATGTCGGCGTCGTCAACGGCTATGACGACGGTACCTTTCGACCCGATCAAGCGATTACCAGACAAGAACTGGCCGTGCTGTTTATCAATACCTTGGCGGCGGCCAATCAGTCGCTCGAAATTGGCGAGCGCGAAATTTTCTTCGACGATGAAGCCGTTGCCGGCTGGGCCAAAAAATCGGTCTATACGGCGCGCGCTTTGGGCGTCGTACAAGGCGTCGGCGACAACTTGTACGAACCGCTCGGCACGGCAACGCGCGAACAGGCGCTGCTGATGTTTAAGCGAGTCATTGATAAGTACGCCTTAGCTAAGCCAGTACAGCCAGCAGATGGTGACCAACCGGCCGATGCTGAAAAACCGACAGACGAAGAAAAACCAGCTGATGATGGACAACCAGCTGATAATGCGGCGCAACAAGCGACCCAGCCGACTGCGGCGGCCAAGCCGGTCGACAACGGTCAGTTGCCAGTTATGAAAGTACCGCAAAATATTGTAGTGAGCGACTTTAGCGTCAATGCCTACGGCGGTACAACTTTTAATTTTGGCGATTACCGCGCCAAGCCGGTTGTATTTAGCTTCTTTACGACCAGTTGTCAGCCCTGTTTAGACCAATTGGTAACGCTGACGGCAGCGCATGAAGCCGCGCGCGACGATTTTAATTTTGTCGCCGTCAATTTAACACAACTCGACGATGGCGCCGCACTGCAGCAAACAGTGGCGCGCTATGCCATCGATTATCCAATTTTGCTCGACGACGGTACGTTGATGAAGGCCTATCGCGTAACTGCCTTGCCGACTACTGTAATTGTATCGGGCGATCGCGTTGTCGCCTATTACGTCGGCGCGATGACGGCCGAACAGCTGGCGTCGTTATTAGACGCCCATCGCTAGTTAATGGTCTAGGTAGCGTGTTAGAATGACTCCAAAGGCATTGCCATCGCGCGAGAACAATACTTTGTCTATCATATAGCCAATTAATGTCAATTCGGTATCGTGGTCGCTTTCACCGGCCAAATTCCAGTAGACCTCATCGAAATCCTCTTCGCGGGGAAAGTTGATGAGGTCTTCGAACATTTTGACAATTTTTTCATTCTCATTGAGGTGGTCGACGCTGAAGACGAAGTCGATTCTATCGTCTAGTCGCTCGATTTTAACTGAGATATTATTGGCGCCGTGGGCGCAAAAAAAAGTCACCAGTTCATCGACAATCTTGCCAATTTTTTTATTTTCGTGGCGCATTCTTGTCCTCCTTATAGGCATCGATAATCGGGACGATTAGGGTGGCGATTAAGCCGCCGCTAAACCCGTTGTTATAGAGATTCATGCCGGCGTGCAGGCTGGCCATGCTGGACACCAAAACGGTGTGCAGTAAACCGACGACTAGGCCGGCGACGACGCCGTATTCGCCGGCAATTGGGGCCAGTGTGGTGCCGAATAAAACGGCGACCATGCCCGACGAAATTGTCAAGTTGTGATTGAAAAACAGCACGCCAATCATTGCACCAATCATTACCGGCAACGTGTTTTTGGGGTGGTTACCAAAAGACGAAAAGCCGGTCAGCGTAAAGATGCCGGCGACGATTGGGCCGGATAGCGATGCCTGAAAGACCAACACAAATAAGATGGCAATGCCGCCCATAATGCCCATGTTGATCATCGTCGTGCCGGGGCCAATCACGCGCGTAAAGTCGGTTACTAAGCGGCCGTTATAGAAGTAAATGGTCTTGTACGGCTTGTCGCGTTCGCATTTTGAAATGTAGCCGACGGCGATAAAGTAAATGTTAAAGGCCAGCAGTAGCCAAATTAGGGCGCTGTTTTCAATTTCGGTGACCAGTGTGAACTTTTCGACTTCGAGGCCAAAGCCGCGTAGCACCGAAACGGCGATAATGCCGATAAAGCCGGCAGCATAGCCCATATTATAGAGGTTATAACCTTGATGTGTCAACAAAATATGTGAGGCAATCGGAATGGCCACCAAGGCGATGGCGATGCCCACCAAAATTGACACGGCGTATTTTGCGGCAAAATTATAGGGCAGACGGAGCATTGTAAATTCGATTAAGGGCGCCAAACAAGATGACAGCAGCGATGCCACTAACACCCGTTTAAAGGGAATGTTTTGGAATTTAGAATAGATGAATCCGCCGATGATAAAGGGGATGATATTCATAAAATTTTTGCCGATAAAGGCGAAGCCCATCATAATAAACAGCGCGCTGGTGCCATTGGCGTTGAGCGGCAGCTTGTAGTATTTTAAAAGTCCCATTACAATTAGGCCGACGATGCCGACGTTAAATAGGGCGGTCGACAGGCCGGCTGTTGCGTGGTAGTCGTGAATGCCCGGTTGGTGGTTCAGTATCAGCGCTTGCGTATTCATTATTAGATCGCCAATTGGCGTCAAAATGAGCGCGTAGATAATCATGCTGATTGGAATGGGCAACAACCACCGAAAGGGCAGTTGATTGGCGGCTAGTTTAAACATGACACCTCCTCGTGCAGTGCGTTTAACAGGTCGCTAATTTTTATTGGACAATTGGCGCAATTTTTCAATTTGATCGCGGGCGCCAATTACAATGATAATATCACCGGCCTGCAATAAGTTGAGGCCACTGGGGTTTATTTGCATTTTGCCGTCGCCACTGGTTTTAATTGCCAGAACTTTTAGGCCGGTTTTACGCGGAATCTCGGCTTCGCTCAAAGTTTTTTCGGCCAGTTCTGAACCGGCTTCAATGAGTACTTCTTCGACGTCGAGCTGATAGTCGCCAATTTTGGTGATGACGTCGAAAAATGAGATGACGTTGGGCTTTAACAGCAAGCTGGCCATGCGACTACCGCCGATATTGTCGGGGTTAATCGTCTTGTTGACGCCGGCGCGCAACAGCTTTTTCTCGGCTTCTTGCTGGTAAACGATCGATACGATGTTAATTTTCGGGTTTAAGGCGCGCGCCGTCAGGGCGGCAAAGACATTGTCAATATCGCGCGGCAGCGCCAGCAAAATGCCCTTGGCACGTTCAATTTGGGCGCTGATAAGCGCCTCTTCACTGGTCGCCTCGGCCATAATGGCCAAGGCGTTGCCGTTAATTAACTTATCGATAGTGGTTTCGTCTTCATCGATTACCACAAAGGGTTCAGCGCTTTGCATAAACATTTCAACGGCGTGGCCACCGGTTTTTTTGGCGCCACAGATAATATAGTGGTTGTGCAATTTAGCAATTTTTGCGTTCACCGATTTCCTCCTTATAATCATACCCAAATTGCCGTCCATAATCATGCTGACGGCACCCGATATGGCATATGCCAAAAAGCTGAGCGAGCTAATAATTAATAAAATAGTAAATACTTTGGCGCCTGCACTCATTTCGCCGACTTCTTTGAAGCCGACCGTCGATACGGTAATCACCGTCATATAAAGTGCATCGAGCAGTGAAATATTCAGTAAAAAGTGATAGCCAACGATGCCGCTGATGAAAATAAGTGAAATGATAATTAGCAGTTTTTTTGGTCGACTCATGGCAACTCCTTATCGGCCGCGCCCTTTCTTTTGAATAGAATAGCCAAATTTGCCAATTTTTTCGCCGAGCGAAAAGTATTCGCCATGCGAATAGGCCAGTGGCGCACACTTTTCCAGGCAAAAGCGATCGCGTTCGTCAAACAGCGCCTCGTCGGCATGTACCGCAACCACTTGGGCGACGAACATATCATGTGTACCCAATGGCACAATTTGTTCAACTTGACATTCGATGTTGAGGGGCGATTCTTTTATCATTGGCGCCTTCACCTGTTTAGCAGCTACGGGTGTCAGCTTGGTCTGTTTAAATTTGTCGACCTCGCGCCCCGAAATAACGCCGCAGTAATCGGTCGCCTCGGCTAGGTCAGCCGTCGTCAGGTTAATTACAAAATCGCCCGATTTTTTGATAATCTCGTAAGAATAGCGCGAGGGCCGCACTGAAATATAAGCCATCGCCGGGTCTGAACAAATGGTGCCCGTCCAGGCGATTGTAATGATATTGTATTCTGAGGGGCGTTGCCCGCACGATACCATAACGGCCGGCAGCGGATAGAGCATGGTGCCGGGTTTCCACAAGCGTTTTGACATATTGGTTCCACCTGTCGTCTATCGATTAGTTTGTGTGATTAGTATAGCATATTTTAGCCCATTTTGCCATCGGGCATTTGGCAGCACGTGTGATAGTCGACGCAAAGACATTAGTAACGCCAAGCGCACTTTTATTGAGCTTTATGGCATATTTTATGCCATAAAATGGCACGGCCAAATGGCGTATAGCGCCAAAAAAGCTTGCAAAACGTGGTATAGTAAAATTGACAGTATTCGTCATAAAAGAAAGGAGAAAGCAATGAAAAACAGGTTTAAAAGCCATTTGGCGGTAATGTTGGTGTTGTTGCTTATGTTTACGAGTGTGCCCTTCAGCTTCGCCGATTCTGTTTCGCATAGCTTAAATGAAGACAATACGGTTTCTGCGAGCTATGATAGCGAAACGATGAAATTGGTCATTAGCGGGCATGGCAGCATTGATCCAACGCGCTGGCGTGAGTTTGTGTACGATGAAATTACGGCTGCATCTTATCTTTTTAGGGGATTTAGGGGTAGGGTTAGCGATGTAGAAATAATTGCCACAGATGGGCTTAAAATTAAGCTGCCAGAAGATAGTTCTTATTTTTTCCACTATATTAAAGGCAATGTTAGTGGCCTTGCCAATTTGGACACTTCAGATGTGAAAATCATGGCGGAAATGTTTGCCTATTCAGATGAATTTAACGCACCAATCGACAGCTGGGACACCTCAAATGTTACGGATATGAGAGAGATGTTTTATGGTGCACACAAATTTAACCAACCGCTCAACAGCTGGAATGTCGACAAAGTACAAGATATGAGTTCGATGTTTTACTCTGCGCTAGATTTTAATCAGCCACTCAATCAGTGGAACACGTCATCAGTTGAAAATATGTCGAGTATGTTTTTTGCTGCTAAAAGTTTTAATCAGCCACTCGATCGGTGGGATGTATCATCGGTTGGAGACATGACGATGATGTTTGCCGGCGCCACAAGTTTTAACCAACCGTTAAACAGTTGGGATTTTTCAAGTCTTGAATCTGCCTATTCCATGCTTCAAGAAGCAACGGCCTATAATCAATCGGTTAATTGGACGTTTTCAAAAATTCCTTATATTAGCAGCATGTTCTTTAATGCGACGGCATTTGAACAAGCGGTTACGCTAAATTTTGAAAGCGCGTTGTCAGACGAAGATAGGCTAGATTTATCACTAGTGTTTGCCAACACGGGCGTTAAAAGCGTTACAATTAATGGTTCTGCGCTAGAAGGTGAGCTTCCCTTTCTATCCTGTCCTAAATTGGCATATTTAGAAATAGAAGACTTTGCGACAGAGCTAGATTTTGCAGAAGAAGACGGAGAACCTTTATCGATGGTTCCATCGTTTTTTGAAGAGGGCAAGATATATACCCTCAATACCGAGCGACTTTTTGCTGACGATTACACCGTTGAAGTCGTCGGCGGCGAAAAGCAAGACAAGTCGTATGACGCGCCGACTGAATTTGATGAGGACACCCACTATAAAGTTTACTTACAACAATTGATTGATTTAGATAGTTGTACGCTGGCGCCAATTGACGACCAAGTGCATACGGGCGAGGCAATTGTGCCGAACTTTTTGCTGACAGATGACGGCTATATTTTAGAGGCAGGCGTCGACTACGATATCGTCGCCCAGCAGAACAACATCGAAGTTGGGCAGGCGTCGTTGACGCTACGCGGTACTGAAAAGATTTATACGGGTGAAAAGACGGTCAGTTTTAATATCGTATCAACCGATGGCGGCGGCGATGACAACGGTGGTGACGACGGTACACCTGATGCCAATGCGCCGCTTAATATCACCAAGCGTTACGTCGTCGGCGCGACGATGACAGATGTAATAAATCTGATGCCGTTGTTGCCGGCTGGCGCCGACCTAGCAAACGCAACTATCGAGGCGCAAAATAACGACAATGGCATTTTGCAAAGTACGACAGCAGGTGCCATTACAGTTGACGAGGCCGGCATAGTTCAGTATCAATTGAGTGGACAAGGTGATGTAGGCGATAGTGCAACGGCAACTTTAGAACTGACTTTAGCCAACCATACGCCAGCACTATTGACGGTCGAACTCAATATCACATTAATCGCCGACCCGGCCACGTCAGAAGATGATGATGACGACGAAGAAGCGGGCGAGTGGATTGTAGTCGGTGACACTACTGGCGACGATGCGGATACGCAACAAAATGAAACGCAAGAAGAAGTAAGTTCGCCAGAGGCGAATGCCGAAGCAGAACAGCCGACTGTGCAAGAAGCCACTGAAACGCGCTTTAGCGATGTGCCGGCTAGCAGTTGGTATGATGACGCGGTGCAGTTTGTCGTACAAAAAGGTTTGATGAAAGGCGTATCTGCTACGCTGTTTAAACCGCAGCTTGAACTGTCGCGCGCGATGTTGGTGACGATGTTATATCGCATGTCTGGTGCGATTGACGGCGGAGCTGGCGCTCGGTTTAGCGATGTCGTAGCAGATAGTTGGTATAGTGCTGCCGTCAACTGGGCAGATGGGCAGCGCGTTGCCCGCGGTTTCGGCGATGGAACTTTTAGGCCAAATCAGCTGCTGACGCGTGAGCAACTCGTTTTAATGCTCTACCGCTATGCGGCGCTCAGGCAGTATAGTATGACGCTTTACGAAAATCTAGATCGCTTTAGTGACCGCGCCGAAATTGCACCATACGCTCTAGACGCAATGCGTTGGGCAGTTCAAAATGACATCATTAAGGGCACTGGCATTACAACATTATCGCCTAAGGCGATTACGACGCGCGCTCAGATGGCAACCATTATGATGCGCTTCGCCGCAGTTAAGTGATAAAATGGCGGTTTTAGCCGCAAAAAAGGGCGTTTATTGACAACTTAGAGGGGCAGTTGCAAAATGACGTAAAAAATCATTTTGCAACTGCCCCTTTCGCCGTCAACTTTACATATTATTGCCAATAATGTGTTTACATTACTAGCTAAATGTTATAGTATAGAGGGGTACGTAGAAATAGTTTTAGGAGGATGATATGGCAGAACTATTAAAGAAGGAAAATAATTTAGTTTCGCTTAAGTTTAGCATCGCCGCCGCCGACTTTGAAAAGGCCGTCGTCAAGGCGTTCAATAAAAATAAGCATAAATTTAATATTCCCGGTTTTCGCAAGGGCAAGGCACCGCGTAAAATCGTCGAAAAGCACTATGGCGAGGGCGTCTTTTTTGAAGACGCGCTAAACATCGCCCTGCCCGATGCCTACGAAGCGGCGCTCACCGAATTGGCAATCGACCCGGTGGCGCGCCCCGAAATTGATATTTTAGAAATGGAAAAGGGCAGCGCCGTCGTCTTGCAGGCCGATGTTTACGTCAAGCCGGCAGTTGAATTGGGCGATTATAAAGGCGTTACCGTCAAGGTGACTAAGCAGGTAATCGGCGACGACGAAGTCGCTGCCGAACTGGAAAAAGAGCGCAAGAAGAACGCCAGAATGGTGACGGCCGAGCGCCCTGCCGAGCTGGACGACACGCTGATCATCGACTATAAGGGTTCAATTGATGGCGAATACTTCGACGGTGGCAGCGCTGAAAACCATCAGTTAAAGCTCGGCTCAAAACAGTTTATCGGCGACTTTGAAGAACAGCTGGTCGGCCTTAAAAGCGGCGATCAAAAGACAATTGAAGTCAGCTTCCCAGAAGATTATCAGGCTGCCGAATTAGCTGGCAAGCCGGCTCAGTTTGAAGTGACGGTCAACGAAGTCAAAACCGAAGAACTGCCCGAACTAGACGACGAGTTTATCAAGGACATTTCCGAATTTGATACAGTTGACGAATACCGAGCCGACGTCAAAAAGCGGCTAGAAGAAAACAGCGCCGAAACCTATCAAAGTCAAATTCGCGCGGCGGCCGTTGAGGCGGTTAGTTTAGCGGCTTTAGTCGACATACCAGAAGTGATGGTCGAAGACGAAATTACGCATATGTTGCGCGACTTCGATTACCAGTTACAGTATCAGGGCATGTCGCTTGAGCAGTATTACAAGTTTACCAATAGCAGCGAACAAGATATGCGTGCTCAGATGAAGGACGATGCCGAAAACAAAGTCAAGACATCGTTGGTCATCGAGGCCATCGGCAAGGCAGAAAATATTGAAGCGACGCAACAAGACGTCGACGACGAATTGCAAAAGCTGGCCGATGCACAAAAAATTGAAGTCGATAAAATCAAAGAGTTTTACGCTCGCGATGACTTCGCTTCAATTAAGAACCACGTCTTCTCGCGCAAGGTCGTCGATTTTATCAGCGACAACGCCGTTGTCGAAGAAGCCTAAGCGCATACTGCTAACCGAGCGCCGTTCCGCGATACCCGAATGAAATCCATTTGGGTATTTCTCGTGTTAAGACAGGCGGTTTTGGCGTTCAAAAGTTGTTAATATCTCTATTGTAAGATATAATAAATTAACTGACAAATAGTGAGGTGAAATATGCCATTAGTACCATATGTAGTAGAACAAACCAATCGCGGTGAGCGCTCGTACGACATTTTTTCGAGGCTCTTAAAAGACCGCATTATATTTTTAGGCGACGAAGTCAACGATCAAACGGCCAGTTTGGTCGTTGCGCAACTGTTGTTTTTAGAATCGGACGACCCCGAAAAAGACATCAACTTTTACATTAACAGCCCCGGTGGCTCAATTACGGCCGGCATGGCAATTTACGATACCATGCAGTATATCAAGCCCGATGTGTCGACCATTTGTGTTGGCATGGCCGCCAGCATGGGCGCATTTTTGCTGGCCGCTGGCGCAGCCGGCAAGCGCTACGCACTGCCCAATTCAGAAATTATGATTCACCAGCCGTTGGGCGGTGCACGCGGGCAGGCCAGCGATATTAAAATTCAGGCTGAACGCATTTTGAGAATGAAGGCGTCGCTCAACAAAATTTTGAGCGAGCGAACCGGTCAACCGCTCGACATCATCGAGCGCGATACCGACCGCGACAACTTTATGTCGGCTGAACAGGCCAAGGACTACGGCATTGTCGATAAAATATTTTACAAGCGCGATTAGGGTGGGAGCAAACGATGAAACAAGATGAAAAAAAACAGTTAAAATGTTCTTTTTGCGGCAAGCCACAAGACCAGGTGCGCCGCTTAATTGCCGGCCCTAGCGTCTATATTTGCGACGAGTGCGTCGTCCTTTGTCAAGAGATAATCGCCGAAGAATTTGACGATGCGTTTACTTTAGAAGACGAAACGCTATTAAAGCCAATTGAAATAAAAGAGGCGCTCGACGAATACGTCATCGGTCAAGAAAAGGCCAAGCGCACGCTGGCCGTTGCCGTCTACAATCACTACAAGCGGATTGGGCTCAATCGGCAAGATGACGCCGAAACCGAGCTGCAAAAGAGCAATGTGCTGTTAATTGGGCCAACCGGTTCCGGTAAAACCTATTTGGCCGACACCTTGGCGAAAATACTAAACGTGCCATTTGCCATTGCCGATGCCACGTCGCTAACCGAGGCCGGCTATGTCGGCGAAGACGTCGAAAATATTTTGCTGAAATTAATTCAGGCGGCCGACTACGACATTGCGCGCGCCGAACGCGGCATCATCTACATCGACGAAGTCGACAAAATTAGCCGCAAGTCGGAAAATGTTTCAATTACGCGCGACGTATCGGGTGAGGGCGTGCAGCAGGCGCTGTTAAAAATGTTAGAGGGCACAGTTGCCAGCGTACCGCCACAGGGCGGCCGCAAGCATCCCCATCAAGAGTTGATACAAATTGATACGACCAATATTTTATTTATCGTCGGCGGTGCCTTTGCCGGGCTCGACAAGATCATCGGCAATCGCGTCGGCAAAAAACAGCTCGGCTTTGGCGCCGAAATCGCCAAGCGGCACAACAAGTCGACGGGCGACTTATTTAAGATGGTCGAAACCGAAGATTTGCTTAAATTTGGCCTTATTCCAGAATTTGTCGGTCGCGTACCGGTGGTCGTTTCGCTCGGCGAACTAGACCGCGCCGCGCTGGTCAAAATTTTGGTCGAACCGAAAAACGCACTGGTTAAGCAGTATAAAAAGTTGCTTGAGATGGACGATGTCGAATTAGAATTCGACCCGGCAGCACTTGAGGCAATTGCCGATTTGGCAATAAAGAAGAATACCGGCGCGCGCGGTTTGCGCACAATTTTAGAGGCGATTATGCTCGATGTCATGTTCGACATTCCGAGCCGCAGCGATATTAAAAAGTGCATGGTGACAAAGGAAACTATTACCAACCACGTGCCTCCGACGTTGCTATTGGCCGAAAAAAAGCAGCAAGCAGACTTACAGCAGGGTGAAAATGCTTCATAGGCGACCCGCAAGGAGTAAATATGAGTGAAACACTTGAACATAAAGTAATGCCGTTAATTCCACTGCGCGGTCTATCGGTTTTTCCGCACATGGTATTGCACTTTGACGTCGGCCGCGAAAAGTCGATTAAGGCCTTAGAACAGGCGATGCTGACCGACCAGTTAATTTTTTTGACGACCCAAAAAGATATGGACGTCGATTTGCCAACGGTCGACGACTACTACGCCGTCGGCACCTTGGCTAAAATTAAGCAAATGCTAAAATTGCCGGGCGATGCCATTCGCGTATTGGTCGAGGGTTTGGCGCGCGCCAAAATTGTTTCAATTAAGCAAGATAGCCCCTATATTGAAGCGGCTATCGAGGTTTATAGTGGCGCTCAAGAGGGTCAAGTTAAAGAAGCCGAAGCCTATATGCGTTCGATTATGAACGCCTTTGAAACCTATGTTAGCGTGTCCAGCAAAATTTCACCCGACGTGCTGACATCGCTGTCCAGCATTGGCGACCCGTCGCGCTTTGGCGACGTCGTAGCGTCGCATATCGTCCTTAAAACGGCGCAAAAACAGCAAATTTTAGAGGCCGTTGACGTCATTGAACGGCTTGAGCTGATCTATCAAATTTTGCTCGACGAAATTGAAATACTAGAAGTCGAAAAAGACATTAACGAAAAAGTGCGCGGCCAGCTAAACCGTTCACAGCGCGAATACTACTTGCGCGAACAGCTCAAGACGATTAAGCGCGAACTGGGCGAAGAAAACGACTTCGACGAAGAAGTCGACGACTTCCGCAGCAAGTTGACGAAGTTGAAGGTCAGCAAGTCGATTCGCGAAAAAATTGGCAAAGAAATTGACCGCTATTCGAAGATGTCGCCGACGTCGGCCGAAAGCGGCGTGATACGCAGTTATTTGAACTGGATGTTTGAATTGCCTTGGAAGAAGTCGACCAAAGACGAGCTCGACATCGTCAAGTCGCGCAAAATTTTAGATGAAGACCACTATGGCTTAAAAGACGTCAAGACGCGCGTTTTAGAATACTTGGCAATTCGTCAAATGACCAACAGCCTAAAGGGGCCAATTATTTGCTTAGTTGGCCCGCCGGGCGTCGGCAAGACGTCGATTGCCAAGTCAATTGCGCGCGCCTTGGGCAGAAAATTTACCCGCATGTCGCTCGGCGGCGTGCGTGATGAAGCCGAAATTCGCGGTCACCGCCGCACCTATATTGGCGCAATCCCCGGTCGTATTATTTCCGCCATCAAAGAAGTTGGCTCTGATAATCCGGTATTTTTGTTCGACGAAATCGACAAATTGGCCAGCGACTTCAGGGGCGATCCGGCATCGGCCCTACTCGAAGTGCTCGACCCGGCGCAAAACAACAGTTTTATGGACCACTATTTAGAAGTGCCGTTTGACTTGTCGAAAGTAATGTTTATTACGACGGCCAACACGGTTAACACCATTCCGCGGCCGCTACTCGACCGCATGGAATTAATTGAAGTGTCGGGCTATACCGAATTTGAAAAACTTAAAATAGCCGAGCGCTACCTGCTGCCCAAGCAGTTAAAAGAACACGGTTTAACCGATCAGATGATGACTTTAAGCCGCACGGTATTACCGACCATTATCAACGATTATACGCGCGAAGCGGGCGTGCGCAATCTAGAGCGCAGCATCGGTAAATTGTGCCGCAAGGCAGTTACGCGCATTATCGAAAAGGGCAGCAAAGTGGTGCGCATTAACGACCGAAATTTAAAACAGTATCTCGGCAATCCGCGCCATCGCGACGACGCCATTGGCGACGACGATAAAATTGGCATCGTCACTGGCTTAGCTTGGACATCGGTCGGCGGCGACACCTTGCAAATTGAAGTGACGCCGATGCGCGGTTCGGGCAAATTAGAACTAACCGGTCAAATGGGCGATGTCATGAAAGAATCGGCCAAGGCCGGCATCAGTTATATACGTTCGCGGGTCGATCAATTGGGCATCGCCGACGATTTTTACAAAACTTTAGACATTCACATTCACATTCCGGAGGGCGCCGTGCCCAAAGACGGGCCGTCGGCCGGCATTACAATGGCGACGGCAGTGGCGTCGGCCTTGATGAAAAAGCCAGTTGACCACACGGTGGCGATGACGGGCGAAATAACCCTACAGGGTCGCGTACTGGCAATTGGCGGCCTAAAGGAAAAAGTGTTAGCGGCCGCGCGCGAGGGCATTGCGACAATTATTTTGCCAAAGGCCAATCAAATAGACATTGATAAAATTCCGCAAGAAGTGCGCAAAAAACTGAAGTTTTGCCCAGTTGGCCACATGGATGAAGTATTGGCGCTGGCACTAAAGGACGAAAAAATGGAAGTTAAGCGTGAAGATTAAAGCCAGTAATTTTATTATAAGCGCGGTCGAACCGAGCCAATACCCGTCGGCCGATTTGCCGGAAATTGCCTTTGCCGGGCGCTCAAATGTCGGCAAGTCTTCGCTGATCAACATGATGCTCAACCGCAAAAATTTAGCCAAGACGAGCGGTCGCCCCGGCAAGACACAGACGATCAACTTTTTTGATATCGATCAGCGCTTTCGGGTGGTCGACCTACCGGGCTACGGCTTTGCGCGGGTGTCGAAGTCAGACAAGCGCCGGTGGGGCGAGTACATTGAAACTTATTTGAACACGCGCCAAAATTTAATTGAAGTGTTTTTATTGGTCGACATCAGGCACAGGCCAAACGAGCTCGACAAAATGATGTACGACTACATCGTACAAGCCGGTTTTAGCGGTTATGTGGTGGCGACAAAACTCGACAAAATTAAAAATAACGAATTAATGCGCTGTTTAAACGACATCAAGGCGACGCTTGGCGTACCTGAAAATCACTTTATTACGCCCGTGTCGAGCAGTAATCGCAAGGGCAAGTACAAGTTGTGGGATCGCTTGAACAAATTGTTTGCAGCACATGGCTATGCCATTCACTTCGACCGGCAAACTGCCGAGCAGGGCTCGCCGCGCCGCCAAACTAAAAGGGGAAAGAAATGATTGTTGCCACGCTTTGCTATATTAGAAAAGACGGTAAAACGCTGATGTTACACCGCAATAAAAAGAACAGCGACTATCACGAGGGCAAGTACAACGGCATTGGCGGCAAGCTAGAGAGCGGTGAATCACCCGAAGAATGTTGCATCAGAGAGATTAAAGAAGAAACTGGGCTCGATGCGCATAACTTAAAACTGCGCGGATTCTTGAGCTTTCCGGTGTTCGACGGCACGAGTGATTGGCTCTGCTTTGTCTACGAATGCAACGACTTTAGCGGTCAGTTGACGACCTGTGACGAGGGTACGCTGCACTGGATAGACGACGACGCCATTACGTCGCTCAACTTGTGGCAGGGCGACCATTACTTTATCGACGTCATCTATCAAACCGATAAATATTTTAGAGGTAAGTTTACTTACCGAGATAAACAGTTAATATCACATCAACTAACCACTTATTAGGAGGCAATATGGCTAATCCAATTGTTACAATGCAGGTTAAAGACTACGGTGCTGTCAAGTTAGAGCTTTACCCCGAACAGGCGCCGCAGAGCGTCAACAATTTTATCGAGCTGATTCAAACTGAATACTACAACGGTTTGACATTTCACAGAATTATTAAGAACTTTATGATACAGGGCGGTTGCCCCGATGGCACCGGCATGGGTGGCCCCGGTTACCACATCGTCGGCGAGTTTCCCAGAAATGGCGTCGCTAACAATGTAAAACACACCAAGGGTACGCTGTCGATGGCGCGCAGCCAAATGCCCAATTCGGCCGGTTCGCAATTTTTCATTTGCCACGTCGATACGCCGCACCTAGACGGCAGTTACGCCGCCTTTGGCCGCGTTATTGAGGGTCAAGAGGTGGTCGACAAAATTGCCGACGTGCGCACCGATGGTCGCGACAAACCGTTCGATCCAGTCGTCATTGAAAAAATGACAGTTGAGCTAAATCAGTATCAACCAATTGAAGTAAAACACTACTAAGCTGTAAGGCACGGGAGGCCAACGGTGGATCAGGCGCGCTTATTGCGATTAATCGAAACTGACGAAGGGCCAAAGCTAGATTTTAAAATGTATCTCGATATTGGCACCGAGTCGACCAAAAAAGAATTGACAAAGGACATTATCGCCATTGCCAATTCTTACGGTGGGCGCGGGCATCTCGTGCTGGGCGTCGTCGACAAAAGTAAACAAATTGTCGGCATTGACCCGGCTGAATACAGCGAAGAGCGCATTCAGCAAATTATCTTGAACCGCTGCGACCCACCGGTGTCAATACGCGTTGAGTACTTTGAAATTGACGGCAACACGATTTGTTTAATTACAGTATTTCGCAGCCATAATCGGCCGCACCAAATGCGTCAAACGGGCGCCTTTTACATTCGGCGCGGTTCGACAACCGATTATGCCAGGCGCGACGAAATTGCCGCCATGCTACAGCAAAATAGCTTGTTATACGACGAATTAATGCCAGTTTATCGGGCCCAGCTCGACCATCTTGACATCGATCGATTAAGCGCCTTTGTCGCTCAGACGACGAACGAACACTACAGCGCTGGGCGCGAAGCCATTTTGTGCGACGCCGGTCTGGTTTATCGCGATAAAGAAGACGGCCTATACTATCCAACCTTGGGCGGCCTGCTGCTATTTGGCAAGGTGCCGCAACTCATCTTACCACATACCGGTCTGACAATTGCCTATACGGCTGACGATGGCCAGTTGGCCGAACGGCAGATTAGCGGTACCATTGGCGAAATGTTGCGCCGCGCCGTCGCATTTGTCGGCGCGCGCTTAAACGGCGCTAAATATTCGCGCGAAGCGGTTGCCGAAGCGATTGCCAACGCACTGGTGCATCGCGACTACTTTGACGTCAGCCGACAGATTGTCGTCGAAATTGACGAGCTAGCCGTTGCCGTCACTAACCCCGGTGCGCTGTACGATGCCAATATCAATCAGGCGCGCCGCGCAGTAACGCCAAAACGGCGCAATAACTGGCTTTACCATCAGCTAATCATTCTCGATAACGGCCAACACTTTGCCCATTACAGCAAGGGCCTAAGTAAAATTCAAACACTGGCTGAACCGTTTGGCAAAGTCAAATTTATCAATATGCGCAAGCGCAATCTATTTAAGGTGGTCATTCCCATTGCCGCGAGGAGAAAACAATGATACAGACGCTATTTTACAACCTGTGGGGCTATGACGCCTTTATCTTTGTCGCCGCTATCATCAACGTCATCTTGTTCAGAAAAATCATCAAGTATCTCAAGGCGATTGAAACCGATTTTGAAGATACCAAATACCTACAAAACGAATGGCTGGTCAAGCACTTGGGCGATCAAAAGCATCGCTCGGCGGCCGAATTAAAAGCCGTCTTAAACCGCTTTACCGCCAATAAACAACTACTAGATCAAACCGGCGTCTTTTACATTTCACTGACCAGTATTTTTCCGCTACTCGGCATTTTGGGCACGGTCGTGTCACTGTTGACGTTGAGCGATTTTAGCAGTGCAATTGCATCGGTTAGTTTTTCTAAGGCCTTAACCAGCACTTTTTGGGGCATTCTGTTCGGCGCTTTAAGCAAGTTTGGCGAGGGCTTTTTCACTGCAAAACTAGAGCTTTACGACAAATTGTATCACGAAGTGCGCAGCTTGTTGTTGGGTCAGGCCGATGAATAGGCAGTCATTTATCGATTTAACGGCACTGCTCGACGTCGTTTTAATTTTATTTTTTGCCGCTCTCATCAACTTGGCGGCGCGCGCCGACGTCAATCAGCAATTGGCGCTACAAATGGGTCAGCAAGTTGACGACCTGACGATTCAAAACGGCCAATTGGCCAGTGAAATTGCCGATATTGCGGCTGAAAATAGTGCAATTAAGCGGCAGTTGGCCGTTTTATACGGCACCGAAATGGACAATGTGGCCGACTACCGCGCCATTTTAAGCCGCATTTCAGTCATTAAAGTCGAATTGCGCGGCGACGATAACCAATTGGTGATAAACGATCAGGCCAGCGCCGTTAAAATTGTGCGCGAGAGCTTTTTGAACGACGAACGAAAAGAACAGCTCGATCAAAAGGTGTTGCGCCTGTTAAACAGCGCAATTGACAATCGTCAGAAGAGTGATATTATATATTTAAAAATAGTTGTGTCAGACCGCGACGTCTACAAGTATGCAGTCGATTATCTATTGACAAAAATTGATGACGTCGTCGCGCGTTATGGCCGCGATAAAGTCATGCTATCAAAGTGGCAGTAGGAGGAAATATGGAAAACAATAAAAAGAAATCGAAAAAGGGCTGGTTATTAGGCGGTGGCGCAGTCTTGATTGCGGCGGTCGTATTCTTTAGTGGCTTGTTAAATTTTAATTTGCCCGGTCGACAAAATCCGCCGGCTGATGCGCCGACGACAGTTGCCGAAAATGAAGCCGCTGGCCAAGCCGAAGCAGTGCTCGAAATTAATGGCAATCAGTTGCTCTATCAAGGCGAAGCACTGGCCGTCGATGCAATTGCCGATACCTTTAAAGAAGGTCAACGCGTACTGATTAAATCAGCCGACGCCAAGCAATTGTTTTACGATGAAGTGATTGCGGCATTAACAGAGGCCGGTTGTGTAATTATCGAAGAATAGAACTAGCGCAAGGCTAGTGGGGGGATATTGTGAAGTTAAAGACAAAGCGGTTTGGCATTTTAACGGCTGGCGGCGACGCGCCCGGTCTAAATCCGGCGATACGCGGCATTTGTAAGGCGGCGCAGCTCGAATACGGCATGGAAATCTTCGGCATTGAAGACGGCTTTGTCGGCTTAGTTGAGGGGCGCGGCAAATTGCTGAGGCCGTCCGACTATTCGGGTATCATTCACCGCGGCGGCACCATTTTGGGTACGTCGCGAGCGCGACCGTTTAAAGACGAAGAAAAGGTTAAGCAAATACTTTATAACTACAACAAGTGGGAACTAGACTGTTTAGTTTGTCTGGGCGGCAACGGCACGCAAAAGCGCGCTAATTTGGCGCGCAAAGCCGGCTTAAATGTGATACATTTACCCAAGACAATTGATAACGACGTCTACGGTACCGATATGTCATTTGGCTTTCACACGGCACTGGAGGCGGCCACCGATGCGGTCGATCGCCTACACACCACGGCGGCGTCGCACAAGCGCATCTTAATCGCCGAAATTATGGGCAATTCAGCCGGTTGGTTGGCGCTTTATTCCGGCATTTCGGGCGGTGCCGACGTCATCGTTATTCCAGAAATTCCCTACGATATCAATAAAATAGGTGCACACTTAGATAGCCGTATGATAAGCGGCGCCAAATTTTCAGTTATCGTCGTCGCCGAGGGCGCCAAGACAATAGAAGAAGCCGCGTTAACGCGCAAAGAACTAAAGAAAAAATACGAGGGCATGCCCAGCGTGGCCTTTCGCTTGGCCAATCAATTGAAGGAATTGGGCGATTACGACACGCGCGTTTCAGTGCTCGGCTATATTCAGCGCGGCGGTGCGCCAGTTGCCTACGATAGAGTGTTGGCGACACAGCTGGGCACCAAGGCCGCCGAACTAATGGCCAAGGGCGACTACGGCAATATGGTGGCGCTAAAGGGTATGGACATCGTCGCCGTGCCACTTGAAAGCGTCGCTGGAAAAACCAAACAAGTACCACACAATCACATTACCATCAAGTCGGCCAAGCTAGCCGGCACCAGCTTTGGAGATTGAGATGAATGCACTTGCCAATATCAATTTTGCCGAATTGGCCGATTTAAAAGCAGAGCGGTCGACGCTTTGGCTAAATACATCGGTTCAACCGATGGCGGCACAGACAATGCCAATTAGCGGCGCCGAAATTTTGGACGCCGCCGACCGACTCGACCGCTTTAGACCCTTTTTTAAGGCGGTTTTTAGCGATACGGTGGCACGGGACGGCATTATTGAATCAGATGTCGTCGCGGTCGATAAATTTAAGGCGTCACTTGAGCGCCAATATGGCAATTTAGAAGGCAAATTACTGTTAAAAAAAGATGCCTATTTGCCAATATCGGGCTCAATTAAAGCGCGTGGCGGCATCTACGAAGTAATAAAACAGGCTGAAAAATTGGCGTTGGCAGCAGGCTTAATTAAAAAAAGTGACGATTATAGCGCCTTTGCAAGTGGCGCTTTTAAGACATTTTTTAGCGCCTACCGCATTGCAGTTGGTTCGACCGGCAATCTGGGTTTGAGCATCGGCATCATCGGCAGAGCGCTCGGCTTTAAGGTCGACGTACATATGTCAGCTGATGCCAAGCTGTGGAAGAAAGACGCGCTGCGCAGCATTGGCGTCAATGTCATTGAATATCAATCTGATTACAGCGTCGCAGTTGAAAACGGCCGCCGCCAAGCGGCGAGCGACCCATTTACGCATTTTGTCGACGACGAAAATTCGCGCGATTTATTTTTGGGCTATGCCGTGGCGGGGCAGCGCACTAAGCGACAGCTCGATGCAATGGGCATTGTGCCAACTGCTCAAAAACCGCTTTACGTCTACTTGCCCTGTGGCGTCGGCGGCGGGCCGGGCGGCGTCGCCTACGGCTTAAAAATGCTTTACGGCGATGCCATTAAAGTCTATTTTGCCGAACCGCTGGCAGCGCCTTGTATGCTGCTCGGCATGGCGACGGGCCTGCAAAATAAAATTGCCGTGCAAGATATTGGCCTGAGCAATATCACCGAAGCCGATGGCTTGGCAGTGGGGCGCGCATCGGGCTTAGTCGGCGAACTGATGATGCCACTTTTAGAGGGCATATACACCGTTGCCGACCGAACTTTATTCGACTTATTGCGCGCGATGTACGATACAGAAGACATATTTTTAGAACCGTCGGCACTGGCCGGCGCGGTTGGGCCTTGGCGAGTGGCCGACAAGACAAAATTGGCGGCGGGCGCCTATCATTTAATTTGGTCGACCGGTGGCGGCATGGTGCCGCTGGCCGAGCGCCAAAAAATGTATAAACAACGGCCGTAGTCATTTCGAGTAAAACGCAGTGTAGTCGAGAATTGCATTTGGTGTCAGTCACCGATAACACAGTTTTTGTTGCCGTTTGGTGTCAGTCACCAATAACACAGTTTTTGTTGACGTTTAGTGTCAGTCACCGATTGCACTGCGGTGCGATGGAAACACTTTATTATTACCGTCGACGGGAGAGCAAATGAAACAAATAAAGACATTGACCTGCATTGGGTACAGTCAAAATGGTGATGGCATCGTCGATGATAAGGGCAAGCAGGTCGTCGTGGCAAATCTGATAAAGGGTGAAAAGGCCGTTGTCGAAATTGTCAAAGCGCGCCGCTCTATGCGGGGCAAAGTCGTCAAGCGATTGACGACGGCCGAGCAGCGCGTCGCGCCGCCTTGTCCGTATTTTGAGTGCTGTGGCGGCTGTCAAATACAGCATTTTTGCGCTGCCGAACAGCGCGACTTCAAACAAAAACTGGTCTATAAGGCATTAAAGTCATTTGCTAAAATAAAACCACTTGCCATGATGGAAAGTGCGCAAGGTTATCGCAACAAGTGCATCCACAGTTTTGCGCGTGCCAAAAATGGTCAAATTATCGCCGGTCTTTACCAAAATTACTCACACGATATCGTTGCCATTGAGCGCTGCTACATACACGATCAGCGCGCCGATGACATCGCTCAAACAGTGCGCCGCGCAATGTCAGAGCTGGCCATAGACCCTTACGACGAAGATGCCAAAACCGGTCATATTAGGCATTTAGTAACGCGCGTAGCGCAGGGCACGGGGCAGCTGTTAGTCACCATCGTAACGGGCGGTAATAGTTTGCCGCGGCAGAAAGAGCTCGTGGCCGCCTTATTGGCGGCACACCCGCAAATCTGTGGCGTCGTGCAAAATATCAATTCGCGGCGCGATAGTCTGGTCTTGGCCAAACGGCAGCGCGTTTTATACGGCAGCGCCGAAATCGTCGACACGCTGTGCGGCAAGCAATTTAAAATAGGGGCGCAATCATTTTATCAGGTCAACCGCAGCCAAACCGAAAAGCTGTATCGCTACGCCTTAAAGCTAGCCGACATCAAGCCAGGCGATACAGTGCTCGACGCCTACTGCGGCATCGGCACCATTAGCCTACTGGCCGCCGATCGCGCCAAAGACGTCATCGGCGTCGAATTAAATAAAACGGCAATTGCCAACGCCGTTCAAAATGCCGCCTTAAATAATCAAAAAAACGTGCAATTCGTCGCCGCCGATGCGGCGCAGTATCTGTCAAAACAGGCGCCCAACAGCTTTGACATCGTATTGCTCGACCCGCCGCGCGAGGGCTGCAGTAAACAACTGATCGACAGTTTAATTAGGCAGTCAGCTAAACGCATAGTCTATATATCGTGTAATCCGGCAACGCAGGCACGTGATATTAAGCAGTTGACGCGCGCCGGCTACATAGTTAAGCAGATAAAACCATTTGATATGTTTGCCTTTACCAGCCATGTGGAAACGGTAGCGCTTTTGTCCAAACTAGATGTCGATAAGCACATAAGTGTTGAAGTTACAATGGATGAGTTAGATTTGACATCTGCTGAAAGTAAAGCAACCTATAAGAAAATTAAGGAATATATTTTAAAAACTAATGGATTAAAGGTATCGAATCTTAACATAGCTCAAATTAAAAGAAAGTATGGGATAATAGAAAGAGAAAATTATAATAAAGCAAAAAATAAAAATTCTAAAGTGCCAATTTGTACTGAAGAAAAAGAAAAAGTAATAAAAAAGGCTTTAGAATATTTTCAGATGATATAGCTAGTATATTATTTATTTAGAGGTGTATTATGAGAATAATATTAAAAATTTTACTATTTCCAATTACTCTGATTTTAAATATTATAACTTTATTTTTACAGTTTATACTTGGAATAGGAACTTTTCTATTAAACTTAGTGTCCATATTTTGCATACTTGGAGCATTAGCATCTTTTTTCAATGGTGAAGTGGGTCTCGGTATATGGGGTTTAGTGATAGCTTTTCTGTTTAGCCCATACGGAATACCGATGATAGGAGCTGCAATGATTGGATTTATTGGAGGAATAAACGAGTTTTTAAAGGAGGTTTAAAAAATAAATAAATGAAATAAGCCAAAGGCGATAGAATAAAACCCTATCGTCTTTTTTAGTATACAGAATTAAGGAGGTTCAGATGAACTTTGATTATTTTTATAATCGAGATGTAGGTAGATATAGCTTTATTATGCTACCAAAACTACTGGTAACAGAATATGCGTTTAAAAGTCTATCCTCAGATGCCAAAATACTCTATGCTTTACTACTAGAACGTACGAACCTATCTAATAAAAATGGTTGGATCGATGATAAAGACAGAGTATATATTATTTTTACGATTAGCGAGATTACAGAAAGTCTAAATAAGTCTAATAAAACGGCAGTTAAGATACTTAGTGAGCTTGAAAAAATAGGACTTATCGAAAGAAAAAGGCAAGG
>PDWI01002074.1_pt1 | contig 30864 bp, 20 predicted proteins | sample 1430891 | NCBI WGS metagenome assembly PDWI01 (sample SAMN01162508, study PRJNA174530) | Oral metagenome, whole genome shotgun sequencing project. | biome: Marine environment; feature: Marine mammal; material: Swab sample of the gingival sulcus; isolation source: swab sample of gingival sulcus... | reverse complement strand
CATTGTCGGTTAATAATGTCCATAAAAGTTCCGTATTGCGTTCAAAATCTTGAAAAACAAAGTTCTCTTTAAATTCCTTATCAATTATTTCTCCTTGAATTAAACTGTGAATAATATCTTTTACGCCAACTTCAATAATTCGGCTTTTTATCAATGAATAATTGCCCGAATTTACCCAATAAGGCTTAAATCCTTCTTTAGCTCTTGCAATGTAATTTACTATTGACCAAGGATTGTAAATATTTTCAGTTTCGCCGAATTTATAACCATCATACCATTTTTGTACTTCTTCTTTTTTATGTGCCAGATTAAAATCATCTAATATTTGTGCTGTCTCTTCTTTAGTAAAACCAAAACAATCGGAAAAAGAATAAGAGGTTACACCAAAAACGGAAAAGTTATTCCATTCCGAGAAAATACTTTCTTTGCCTACTCGCATAACTCCCGTCAGCATTCCTTTGTGTAAGGCTTTGTTACCTTTATAAGCATCGCCCAAAAAACCTTGCATGAAATTTATTACATTTTCATAATAGGTTAAATTTCCACTTTGAAAAGTCTTTATGGGAGGCTTGGTATATTGAAAAGCACTAATTATTGGTGCATCATACTCATCAACAAGGATTATTACTTCTTTTTCAAAATGTTTATACAAATAATTACTGAGTGCTTCTAAGCTTCCCTTATATTGTTCTTGATTTGCTTCTTGTAGAATGATACGTTCAAACCTTTTTTTTTGGAATATCGACAACTTATCTGATTGCAATAAAAAGCTATAATTTTCATATAAGCCGGAAATTAACTCAATAAATTTATTCAAGCACCCTTCCCAATTTGGTTCTTTTATACCTTTTAACGAAATATTTATTACAGGATATTTATTTTGATGTTTATCACAAAACTCTTTTTCCCGTGCGATTTTAAAGTCGGTAAATAATTTTTTGCTTTCAGGTTTCTGAATATCAAAAAAATGCTCAATCATTGACAAATTTAAGGTCTTGCCGAAACGTTTTGGACGCGGCATCAAAAGAATATCATTTTCATTATTATGAAAATCATATATCAACATTGTTTTATCAACAAAATAATGTCCGTTTTTTACAATTAATTCAAAATCAGAACGTCCTATTTTTAATGTTTTTTTCATTGGTTTGTGTTTTTTCACTGTCATAGCAGAGACAGATGGCATGCCTACTTGTCGCTACCCTTACATTTTCTACAAATTTACAATTTTTTTTTTACAATCAACAAGATAGTTTTATCTTTTTTGGTTGTGCAAAACAAACAAATGTAAAAACAATAAAAGAAATTAGAAGTAAAATGTTTAATATCTTAAACATTCCTGTTTTCTACAAAGAAAGTATTGATTTTGACTTTTTCAAAAAGTGGATTTTAACTTGACCTGAACTCTAAAAATGCCCCCTACTACATAAATTTAAGTTGAAAAAATATTTACGCCACACAAATTTTTATACTTATTGTTTTACGATGATTTTTTTTCTGATTATAGCATTATTTGTTACTAACTCAAGAATATAAAGCCCTGATGATAAAAAACTTACATTTATATCGCCATGATAATTGCTTATTAAAACATTTACCCCCTCAATATTGGATATTTTAAGGAATGAGAACTTAGCGAAGCTCTCATAAATACTTTATAAGTTAAATTTAAAATAATGCAGAGTTCATTTTTTTACCACATACCATTAATTATCGGGAATAGAAAAACTTACAACATTGGTAGGAGTACTATTTAAACCGGTATGCACATACGAACCTTTTTCAGGATCAAAATAAGATGAGTAATTATCAGAAAAACCGTATGCAACGGCATAATATTTTTTCTCCGGATTAAATCCTTCCACCCATTCAGACAACAGCTCTTTTGTAACATAACAAGATGCTTTACCGCCTGAGCTTACTGTGGCATAATAATAGTCAAGGTTATAATCATACGCAACATTTTCATTATTATGTATACATAAGAAAAAACCTCTTTCAAACGAACCATCTGCGTTTGGTGTGAAATCTGCCGAAAATTTAACTGCATTGTTCAAAGACTCAACTTGCAGGTTGCTTGCAATAGTATTAGATTCTTTTGAAAGTGCTGTCCAAGTAACCCTCTTGGGATATTCGTTACCCAAAATTTGAATACCACATTTTTTCATATCTACATGCCCCTCGAAAGAGTATATAAGATTATATGTTCCGAAAGGAATATTTTTAATTTCATAGTTACCATTTTCACCTGATATGGCATACAAATCAGTACCTTCCACTTGTACTTTAATTCCTTCTTGGGGGTGTACAATATTAGAACTTGTTTTTTCTTTTTTTATAAAAGTTCTACCTTTAATGCTACCAACCAATGTCGATTGTTCTATTTCTGTTTTTTTGCAATTTGAGTGTAGTATTATTACAATTGCCAGTGTGATTATTTTGATATATTTATATTTTGAACCCATTTTATTACAGTTTTAATAAATTTTAATTGAAATAACATTTGATGCTTGTTCAGAAACGGTATAATCCATATAATTCATACCATACTCATCATAATTAAAGTTGTATGTGTCAAGGTATTCGCCCATTGGTCTAAATGTTTTAGTGTGTGCAACTATATACATTGAGTCTGTACCCTCAGAATAATGATGTTGATATTTAATTTCTGAAAGATATGTATAAAATGTGTCTGCGACAGATTCAATATCTACAAAAAAATCATAATCCTTTCTTGAAACATCTTTTTCATTTTTAATGTATAGGCGAACTAATTTTCTATTATTCTCGGTTCCGGGAGGTAAAAGATCGCCCGAAATTATTTTCGTATTAAAATAATCGTAAGCTCTTAAATTGTTTACTACCGATAAAGGTTTTTGTCCTAAAGCAATATCTTCTAACAAGACGATACCCGGTCCGGAGCTGATATTTACACCTCTTTCTGTGTAACTTTCAATTCCCTCGCCCTCAAAATTAAGATTATAAGTGCCAACAGGAACATCTTTGATTATAAAAAAACCATCAGTGCCTGTTTGGGTCGAAAAATCTGTATTTTCTATTGATACAGTAACAGTTGCATCAGGCATAAGGTAACCATCTTCGGCAAAAATTTTAACATTACCTGAAACATTACCTTTTAATTGAATTTTTTCTGTTTTACTGCACGAAGTAAAAACAACTGCCATAAACATAAATACGTAAATAGTTTTTCTCATTTTTAATTTATTAAATAGTTCGTTATTTTTTTATAAATAACTGATAATAAGTCGTTTATAGTAATATTTACACAAGCTCTATAACCACCTGACTATCAGTACTTTAAACTCTTTATTCTTAATTTTTCTTTCTTGATTTAACTAAGTGTTATTATTTATTTTCTGTAAAAATTATTTGCCGAGTTTCTGTTGCGTTTTCATAGTCTATTCCGGGGAAAACAACTTGCCCTGTTTCTCTATCACGATATTCTAAAATACCCCAATTATTAGAACAACCATAAGCCTTAACATAAATTGTATCTGAATACCATTTGTCATCTATATCAATAGAAGCACAACTATAATTTGAATAGTATTCTACATGTTCTATATATTCTTCATTACCATGAAAGCTTAACTTAGGATAAATATTTTTTCCTTTACTAACCCAAAAAACAACTTTCCTATTAAACTCATCATTCGGCGTAACCTCTGCTTTAAAACATACCTTATTATCTTCTTTCCATACTCTTATGTCTTTAATCTCTGTGGTTGATTTCTGAATTAAGTTAAGACCTTCCTCAACATGGTAACCTCCGGCCTCAAAAACTTTAATCTTTTGCTTAATTACGACAGGCACATCGCCACCAATTATTTCAACATTATGATATTCGTAATCTGCTAAATCTTTACGAGAAAATTTAATATCATAAGTTCCGGTTGGTACATTAGTCAGTGAAAACCGTCCTTCTTCATCTGTCATAGTAGAAATGTCTGTACCTATGATTTCAACTTTAACGTTTTCTTTAGTAACTTCACCGCCAAACTCATGATACACACGCGTTATACACCCATTTATTGAGCCCGTACGGCTAAAATCTATATACTCTTCTTTATTTTCACAACCCGCAATAAAAATTCCGAACAACAGTAAAAATAAAACAATTCTAATTTTAGTATTATTTCTCATAATTTTACACATATTTTTGTTTATATCTGTTTTTTACAATAACAACTTCCTGTTACAAATTAGCACTTGCTACACCTCGCAAATTTAATTTTTTTATAGAAAAAAAAACAAATATTTTTCAAAAAAATATGTTGTAAATTCAATATTAATGTTTTCTGTCAAGCAACTGACAACCAAGCTCGCTTTACACACAAAAACCTGATTATCAACAAATTACACAACACAAATCTACTTAAACTAAAAAAATCTTAACTAAATAATCTAAGTTTTAATTTTTTGCAATTACCAAAAAAATATTACTTTTAAGCCCTAAAAATAAATATAACTATGCAAACACCGGAGCCAATAAATTCAATAGATTTAACAAATGAAAATCAGAGTAAACAAATTATTGAAACAGCAAATTTTTTTCTACAAAAATATCCGCTTTTATCAGATTTAAGAAAATTAGAAAATGACCTCATAGAAAATAAACTCGAAAATACAATTGCCTCAAGCATAGCCGCTAAATTGGCTTGCTCAAAAAAAATGGTTCAGTTAGTAACAGAGCCTCTGCATATTTCGGTTGTTTTTGCGGTTTACAAGGAGCATCACAGAATACTGAAAAACAGCGAACACCCCCACGGCGAAAATTTCTTAATACGAAAAATACAACAAATGAGGTGGCTTTTCGAGGGGCAAGAGCTTATCACATGGGACTTGACAGTGGTAGATGACGGTTGCCCCGAAAAAAGCGGCGAGATAGCACAAAAAATAATTAATGAAAACTCACTACAAAACGAAGCACAAGTTATATTCTTAAACGATGCCATAAAACGCTCGCTACCTATTGTAAAGCCCCTTTCGTCTACCGACGACAGCCGAAAAGGCGGTTCTATACTCTACGGAATGTGGAATGCGACACAAAAAAAGCATCATAAAAAACACATTATAGCTTTCACCGATGCCGACCTTTCTACCCACTTGGGGCAATTAATGTTGCTTGCCGACCCTATTATAAACCAATCAAAACTTGTGGCAATAGGCTCACGACGAGAAAAACATTCGGTTGTGGTAAAAAATTCAGCCCGAAATAATCGCGGCAAATTATTTATTTACCTATGGAAAAGAATGATTCCGAAATTAGGCAACATCATCGATACGCAATGCGGTTTCAAAGCTTTCAATGCTAATATTATTCCCGAAATAACTTTAGGTAATGTAGAACATAAATTTGCTTTCGATGTAGAGCTTCTAATAAAAACAGAATTGCTGAACCCCAATTCCATAAACAAAGTTCCCATTGCTTGGATAGACAGCGAAGCGGCTTCTACAACCACCGATTTACAACCCTATTTACCTATGTTGAAATCGATAGCAAAAATGCAAGAGAAATATTTTTCGGACAAAGAAAATCAATTTGCTGATTTTGTAAACTCAATAGATGAAAACGATTTTAAATTACTCATTGAAAACATTCCGCAAGGTATAGTTAGTCGCGAACCTGACAGCTTTGCCGAATACAAAGGAGTATCCGCAAATGATTTACGAAATTCAATAAAGAAAAACTCCGAAAACTAAAGATAACGCACTGATAATCAAGCGATTACAAACGAGCATCAATATAAATATAATCATCTGATTATCAATTATTTATAAAAAAAGTAACAATTTATTTATAGAAGTATAAACTTCCAAACAAGTAATAAATTTATATCTGCAAAAAATAAAAAAAATGGAACTTAAAAAAGGCGACAAAGTAGTATTTCTAAATGAAACAGGCGGCGGAACTATCACTAAAATTATAGACTCCGAGATGGTTTCGGTGCTGAATGAAGATGGTTTTGAAATACCTGTGTTAATGTCAGAAGTTATAAAGGACAAGCAGTGGACTCCTGATGCAGTTTTACACCCAAAAACAGAAAGCATTAAAGCCCCCGAAGTAAAACAAATTGAAGAAGAAACACCCGATTTGTTCTATTCCGACAGTGCCGACGTGAATTTATATCTGGCAGCCGTACCCAAAAATCCCAAGTACCTCACCGATGAAGGCTTTGATTTATATCTGATTAACGATAGTAATTACTTTTTGAGTTATACTTTCAATCAAAAAAACAATGAAGAATTTAAAATAGTAACAGGACAGGTTGAGCCAAATTTAAAAATCCATCTGCAAACAATTGCACGGGACAATATACAAGAGGATATTCAATTTTTTTTCCAATGTATATTTTACGATAAAAGAAGTTTTACAGAATATCCGCCTTTGCAAAAAACATTGAAACTAAAAATTGTAAAAATATTTAAAGAAGGCGCTTATAAAACAAATGATTTTTTTGACAAAAAAGCTCTTATTATAACCATACTGGAAGACAACTTGATGAATAAAGCCATTGAGCAACTTTCTGAAAAAAAATTGCAACGTGTCATAAAACACAAAGAAAATCAAGCTGTTAAAAAAATAAGCAAGCCAAAACAACAACCCGAAAAAAAAGAGGTAGATTTACATTTGCACCAAATACTTGACGATGAAACAGGTATGAGCGATGCCGATAAATTAGAGTATCAACTCAACTATTTCAGAGCAGAAATGGACAAAGCACTAAAAAACGGTTCGCCAAAAAAAATAGTATTCATACACGGAATAGGTGTCGGCAAACTAAAACATAAACTTCGCAGCGAACTACAAAGAAAATATAAATCATGCTTGTATCAAGACGCATCGTTTGCCGAATACGGATTTGGAGCAACGTTAGTACTTATAAGAAAACCTAAATAGAGAACTCATTTAATGCAAATTATAACCCATAAGTTCAATTCTATAATTGCAAACTTTACAAAAAAATACTTACTTTTGCAATCATGCAAACCATAATGTATAATGAATTTTCTATTGCACATTTTGAATTTAAAAAAACGTTTTTTTAACCAGAAACTAAACCAATGAAACAATTAAAAAACAGAAGCTTAATTTCAATTAAAGATTATTCACGAGAAGATATACTTGAAATCATAAGATTGACAGCTTTATTTGAAAAAAAACCGCGTCAAAAAATCTTGGAAGATAAAGTCATTGCAAGTCTATTTTTTGAACCCTCTACACGCACTCGACTTAGCTTTGAAAGTGCCGTAAACCAATTGAGAGGTCGCATAGTAGGCTTTTCAGATGCAGGTTCATCAAGCGTATCCAAGGGCGAAAGTCTTAAAGATACCATTCGTACCGTAGCCAATTATTCTGACCTTATAGTGATGCGACACCCACTCGAAGGAAGTGCCAAATATGCCTCAATGGTGGCAGGAATACCTATAATAAATGCAGGCGATGGTGCTAATCAACATCCTACGCAAACGCTTCTTGATGTGTATTCAATAAACAAAACTCAAAAGCAATTAGACGGTCTCAACCTATACCTCGTAGGTGATTTAAAATACGGACGCACAGTGCATTCGCTCATTATGGCAATGTCGCACTTTAATCCGTGTTTCACGTTCATATCGCATCCAAAATTAAGACTGCCATACGAATACAGATTATTTTTAAAGGAAAATAAAATAAATTTTGAAGAGCATGTCGAATTTCCCAAAGACCTGAGCAAAGCCGACATTATATACATGACCCGCGTGCAAAGAGAGCGTTTCTCAGACCCTATTGAATACGAAAAAACAAAAGACAATTATATTTTAGAAAAAAGTATGCTTACAGGTGTAAAAGAAAATTTAAAAATATTGCACCCCTTGCCACGCGTTTCCGAAATTAGTGAAGATGTTGATGACAGTCCGCATGCTTACTACTTTGAACAGGCTCAAAACGGAGTGTATACTCGTCAAGCTATAATAAGCGCTATTTTAGGTTTACCACCTGAAAACGAATAAAAACAGAAAGGTAACACTCTGATAGACAGGTTGTTAACCCAACAAAACAATATTATATAAAACACTGACTATCAACAAGTTACAAAAAGCAACGAGCTGTTAAATAAATATTTGGTTCTTAAATTTTATAAAAAAATATCATAATGGATAAAAAGAAGACTTTACACGTAAACGCAATAAAGGACGGAACAGTGATAGACCATATTCCGGCAGAACATCTATTTAAAGTCATAAAAGTATTAGGACTTGAGAACATAAAAAAGCCTATAACATTTGGTACAAACATGGAAAGCAAAAAACTGGGCAGCAAAGGATTGATAAAACTTTGGGACGTTTTTTTGGAAGAGAAAGATATTAATCGTATTGCTTTAATTACCGAAACTGCCCGTATAAATGTTATAAAAGATTATAAAGTTGTAGAAAAGAAAGAAATTACCGTACCCGAAAAAATATACGGTTTGGCAAAATGTGTAAACCCTAAATGTGTTACAAATCATGAAAATATAGCCACGCAATTTTCTGTAATAAATACGGGAAAAATTAGCCTGAAATGCGATTATTGCGAAAAAATAACTGAAAAAAAGAACTTTAAAATAATGTAAAATCAATTGAGAATTGAGAGTTGAGAGTTGAGAGTTGAGAGTTGAAAATTGAGAATTGAGAACGGCGATGCCCTCACGGAAGTAACTGAGAATAGTGTGTTTTGTTTTAAAGAACTTTTACTAATACCGAAAAAGGTATTTATAATCGTAAATATATGGCAAAGCACAAGCACCAAAATATAAACTCTTAATTATCAAGTGTTTGAAAAAAAAGCAACCTATTTCAACAGCTGTTAATTTCCCATAAGTATCTGATAATCAGAAAAATACAGCAGCCTTTGGCTCGTTTTGCAATTAGCTGATTATCAACACATTAGGCTTGCAATTCGTAATTGATAATTCGTAATTCGTAATTACTATCGTGAGGGCTTTGCCGTTCGTAATTTAATGAAGTGTTGTTAAATGTAGAAACCTTATAACCGGTAATTTAAACACTAATTGAACCATGCAACAAAGTCATTTGTAATTGATAATTAGTAATTCGTAATTGATAATTTGTAATTAAATAAAGCATTGAAAATAAGAAGTTTACAAAAATAAAACCAATAAACCATGAAGAAATTTTTGAAAATATCAGCAATTACAATAATAGTCATAATATCGGCTCTTATCATACTTCCTTTTCTATTCAAAGGAAAAATAATGCAAGCTGTAAAAGATGAAGCTAACAAAACATTAAACGCAAAACTTGATTTTTCGGATGTAAGCCTCTCATTATTTAGAGATTTCCCAAACTTTAGTCTCAAAATAGAAGACCTCAGCTTGTCGGGAAAAGAAATATTTGAAAAAGATACCTTGATGGCTTTCGAGTCTTTTGAAGCCGGACTAAATCTGATGAGCGTGATTTCGGGCGACCAAATAAAAGTAACTAAAATATTTCTGAAAAAAGCCAAAATAAACGCAATAGTACTGAAAGACGGTACTCCAAACTGGGATATTATGATACCCGATACCACTTCGCAAAACGAAGCAACAAACGAAACAGATACCACAAGCAGTACGTTTGCGCTAAATTTGAAAAAATTAAAAATTTCGGAAAGTACAATAATCTACGACGACAGACAATCTGATTTATATGCAAAATTAAACGATTTCAATTTTAAATTATCAGGCGACATGACTGCCGACATGACAGACCTTGAAATTGAAACAAACATAAATGAGACAACCATAAGTTCGGGCGGTATTAAATTTTTAAATAAAGTTACTACAAAATTCTCGGGTGGAATAAATGCCGACATGCTTAAATCAATATACACTTTCAAAGAAAACAGTTTTGCCTTGAACGAACTCGAATTTAATTTCGACGGCTCGGTAGCAATGCCCGATACAAATATAGTATTAGACCTTAAATTCAATACCCCAAACACAAACTTTAAAAGCGTTCTGTCTTTAATACCCGCTATATACCAAAAAGATTTCGACGGAATAAAAACCTCAGGAACTTTCAACTTCAACGGATACACCAAAGGAACTTTAAACGCAATGAATATGCCGGCTTACGAAATAAATCTAAATGTGAACAAAGCCGGATTTTCTTATCCTGACTTGCCTAAATCTATTGATAATATAAACATAGAATTAAATGTAAAAGCACAAGAGGGCGCGGGCGACAACATAACTGCAAATCTTGAAAAAGCCCACCTCGAAATGGCAGGCAATCCCGTTGATGCAAACATAATTACCTACATCACCGCAAACGATACTCAAACAAAAGGTAAGGTGACCGGTAAGGTAGATTTCAGCAGTTTGAAAGACATAATACAGCTTGAAAACACTAAAATCAAAGGTCTGCTGGAAACCAATATGAATTTCGATGCGAAACTTTCTGATATTGAAAAAGAAGCCTACAATAAAGTTAAGGCTCAAGGATTTTTCAGGTTAAACAATTTCAGCATTGCCGAAGGTGATAATCCGGCATATGTAATCAGCTCGGCAGATATGGAGTTATCGCCACAATATGTGAATGTGAAAAAATTTGTTGCCTCATCGGGCAAAAGCGATTTCTCGCTCAACGGACGCGTTGATAATATACTAAATTATGTATTTTCAGACGAAGTATTAACGGGAGATTTTACATTCAATTCAAATCAAATAGATATAGACGAACTTACCGGCACAGAAAGTACCGAAACAGCCGACAATACACCGCAAGAAACAACAACAAACACCAATACAGAAAACGAGGTTGTACGAGTTCCTGAAAACATAAAATTTACACTTAATTCAAACATAAAACGCATTATATACGACGGCATGGAGATAACCGACACCAAAGGTTTAATAACTCTCGACCAAGGTGCGGCTTCAATTAAGTCATTAGTTATGAAGCTGTTAGGCGGCAGCATGAAAATGAATTGTCTTTACAACTCCAAACCTGTGAACCCAAAAGCAGACTTTAATCTTGAGCTTTCAAATATTGCTATTCAACAGCTGTACAAGCAATTTATTACCATACAACGTTTAATGCCTCTAACGGAATATTGCAAAGGTTCAATATCCGGTAAAGTAAGTTTAAACACCGACCTGCAAGCCGATATGATGCCGGATTACAACACACTGAACAGCTCTGGAAGTATAAGTTCAAACTCAATAGGCATAACGAATAATTCAATTTTGGATGAACTTAGTAAAAAAATAAGAATAGAAGCACTAAAAAATCCTACTTTGAAGAATATAAAATTGAATTACGAAATAAAAAATGGAAATTTAGAATTAAAACCAACTTATTTCAAAATAAAAGATGGGGATATGAACATTGCCGGTACTCATAATCTAAATAAAAATATAGATTTCAACTTGCAAATAAACATGCCCGGAAAATATGCTCAAAAAATTCTGAACAAAATACCGCAAAACAAAACAATTCCTAAAACAATAACTACCGATGTGAAAATAGGCGGTACTTCTGATAATCCTAAGATAACAGGCATATCCAACAATGTTGTGGAAGGGCTTAAAGAACAAGTAAAAGAAAAGGTTGAAGAGCTAAAAAATGAGGGTAAAGAAAAGGCAAACGAAATACTAAACGAAGCTAAAAAACAAGCCGACGCAATAATAGCTGAAGCCAAAAAACAAGCTCAAAAAATACGAACCGAAGCCAAAAAAGCAGGCGATAAATTAATCAATGAAGCTGAAAAACAAGGCGATAACTTAATTTCAAAAGCCGGAAGCAATCCATTTAAAAAAGCAGCTGCCGAAGAAAGCAAAAAGGAATTAATAAAAAACGCACGTAAGCAAGCAGATAAATTGAACAACGAAGCCGACAAAAGAAGCAAAGAAATAATAAATACTGCTCAAAAAAAGGCAGATAAGATAAATGCAGATGCTCGCAATAGTGTAAATAGTATTTAATTATAGAAATACCTAACTTTGTTTGCCATAGACAAGGGAGCATGCTCCCTCGTTAAATTTTAAGCTAAAAATATAACACCCCGTTTTTTTATGATTTTTTGAAAAAACGGGGTGCAATATTTTATTACAATATAAAATTACAGCCCTCAATTTATACAAATACTTTCCTGACTACCTTTGCAATTCTACTTTTATCAGAATCAGTAAGATTTGAGCCGGAAGGTAAGCATAAACCTTTTTCAAATAACTCATCGGACGTACCGTTGCCATAAAAAAGGCAATCGGAAAATACAGGTTGCAAGTGCATTGGTTTCCACAATGGTCGGCACTCTATGTTTTCCTGCTCCATTGCAAGACGTAATTTCTCACGTGTAACTCCGTCAGCTTTCTGAGGCTCTATCAATATAGTTGTAAGCCAATGATTTGAGAAAAAATTCGTATCCGGCTCTTCCAAAAAAGTTACCCCTTCGATGTCGGAAAATAATTCCTTATAAAATTTAAAATTATCTCTACGCTGACTTACTCTTTTTCCCAACACTTCCATTTGCCCTCGCCCTATACCCGCCACAATATTACTCATTCTGTAATTGTATCCTATGTGCGAATGCTGATAGTGTGGGGCATTGTCGCGAGCTTGAGTTGCCAAAAATCTTGCTTTTTCTATAGCTTGCTTATCATCTGAAATTAATGCCCCCCCGCCGGAAGTTGTAATTATTTTGTTACCGTTAAAAGATAATATTCCAAATTTACCAAATGTTCCCAAATGTTGATTTTTATACTTACTGCCAAGTGCCTCGGCAGCATCTTCTATCAGCGTAATTTCGTATTTGCGCGTAATTTCAACTATCTCATCCATTTTGGCAGGCATTCCGTAAAGATGAACACAAATTAAGGCTTTAGGTTTTCGGTGTTTTTTTATTCTATCAATAATTGCCTTTTCCAAATATTCCGGCGATATATTCCAGGTATCCGCCTCTGAATCAATCAATACGGGCTTTGCGCCCAAATATGTTATAGGATTAACTGTTGCCGAAAACGTAAAACTTGAGGCAAGTACCTCGTCGCCGACCCCGACCCCCGACAAAATTAAAGCCAAATGTATTGCAGCAGTACCCGAACTCAAAGCAGCTGCATGCTTTGCCCCCGTATAGTTTTGCAAATCTTCTTCCAAACCGTTTACATTAGCTCCCAGAGGCGCTATCCAGTTTGTATCATAAGCCTCTTGTACATATTTCATTTCATTACCTCCCATGTGAGGCGACGATAGCCATATTTTTGGTTTCATTTTTTCTAATAATCAGTTCTAAAAATAGTGTTAATAATAATTTTTATATCTCCCCAAAAAGACATATTCTCATAATACTCTAAATTAATTTTCACCTTATCGGGAAAAATTACTTCATCGTTATACTGTTTTGGATTATCCACTTTTGCCAGTATTTCTTCTTCATTTGCATATTTCAAACTTGCGGGACCTGTAATGCCCGGTCTAAGTTCTAAAATTTTTCTATTTTCTCCGGTCAATTTATCGGCATATCCGGGTACATCGGGGCGTGGTCCCACAAAACTCATGTCGCCCTTCAACACGTTCCACAACTCCGGTAATTCGTCTAATTTATATTTTCTCAAACTTGCTCCCAAAGGAGTTATCCGCGATTCGCCTGCTACCGACACCGAACTGCCTGAATGATTGATAGTCATAGTCCGAAATTTTATTATTGTAAATAATTTTCCTCTGCGCCCCACCCTTTTTTGTTTAAAAAAGGCAGAACCGGCAGGCATTTTTATTTTTATCAAACACCAAACAACCAATAAAACGGGCAGAAAAAACAGTAACCCGAAAAAAGCTGCCAATCTGTCGAATATGTATTTTATCATTTAATTTTTCTTTTTAATAAAAACTTAATTACAAAATTGGGCATATATTTTATAGCAAGATGTTTTGATATTGATTTATAAAATTTTATCCCTTTTAAATATTTTCGTTTTATGGCAATATTATAATCTTGTTCTTTTTTTCGGCGAGTTATTATATTTATTTCATATCTGAATTTCAACAATATTTCATCCAAATTATGAATAATACAACCTTGCTTTAATGCTCTGAGCCACAAGTCATAATCTTGACTTTTCAATAAATTTTCATCATAAAACCCGTATTTTGCAAAAAAACTTTTTCTAAATAATACTGTTGGGTGTATCACCTCACAATTATTCAACATTTCGTCAAAAGATACTTTTGATTTTACATTTTTAGTACCTATTTTTTTTGTGTTTTCATTAATTAATTCCGCAGAAGTACCCAAAAGTTCAACTGCCGCATTATTTTTCATATATAAAATTTGTTTTGCAAATCTTTCAGGTAGAGAAATATCATCTGCATCCATTCTGAAAAAGAAATCGTAATTATTTTGCAAACCGTATCTTATTCCATCATTCAAAACAAAAGGCAACCCTCTATTTTTCTCATTTCTGAAAATAATAAAATTGTCATGCTGCTTTTTCGTTTTTGTCAAAAACTCATCAAGTTCTTTTGTTAAATTCCCATCACAAAGTATAAATAGGTCAAAATCAACACCTTGCTGCGTCAAAACACTTTCCACGGATAAACTTAACCATTGAGGATTATCCTTATAATATACCGGCAAAAGTACTGCTGCTTTAATTTTATCAGACATTTTTATTGTAATATTTTTTATACCATTCCACAAATTTTGCCAGCCCCGCCTCTATGGTTACAGTCGGTTTATAATTTATGTATTCCTCTAATTTAGAGGCATCTGCATTGGTTTCGTAAACATCTCCTTTTTGCATATCGGCATAATTTTTCACAGCTTTTATTCCAATTTTTTCTTCCAATACTTGTATAAATTTATCAAGTTTCACTTTTTGTCCGCCTCCTATGTTAAATATTTCGTTGAAAAACTTTTTTTGAGGCATTTTTTGAAATTTTTGCAAAAGCAAGAATATACTTTTTACTACATCGTCAATATATGTAAAATCTCTGTATAATTGTCCTTTATTATAAATTTGTATCGCTTCGCCTTTTAAAATTTTATCAGTAAATTTATAATATGCCATATCCGGTCGTCCCCAAGCACCGTATACCGTAAAAAACCTCAAACCTATGAAGTTAATTCCGTATATTTTGGCGTAACTGTGCGCCATAAGTTCATTTGCGGCTTTTGTGGCTGCATAGAAACTTTCAGGTTGGTTTATACACTCTTTTTCTGAAAAAGGTGATACAGAATTATTCCCGTAAACGCTTGAACTTCCGGCGTATATTATTTTTTTGACTTCATATTTTCGAGCAGCTTCCAAAATGTTGAAAAACCCTGATATATTGCTTTTTAAGTACTCGGCAGGATTTTCTATACTGTATCGTACACCCGCTTGTGCCGCTAAATTTATTATGACTGAAATATCATTTTGGGCAAACACTAAATCTAATTCATCTACATTTGAAATATCACATTTTACGAATTGTAAATTGCTGTATTTTTTACTGTCTGTAACATTTTGCTTGTGTAGTTCGTTTTTATCAAAACCCAAGTCGCACAAACGGTCTATTTTCAAGTCAGGCGAGTAATAATTATTTATATTATCTAATAATAAAATTTTAACACTCTGCTTTGCTAAAAATCGTGCAGTGTGAAATCCTATAAAACCGGCTCCTCCCGTAATTAATACTTTTTGTTTAATCATTCAAGTTTTATTTTAAGAATTTAATTATCATAAATTCATTGTTTTTACAACTTTACATCCTATATAACAACCTATCTAACAATATTTTAACTCTTAATTTTCATTTTTTAACTCTATAGCATACAATTGTCGTTTTCCGGTATGTACCGAATCTACAAAAGCATATCGTCCTGTTGGACTTAGGCGTGGGTGCAAATCGCATCGTGTTTCGCCGTAAAATTTCATCGACTCAAAAAAATCGGCTATAAATTCTTTAGTCTCTTTATTAAAATCGTAGATATACAAACTTTTCATACGCGACTTATCAGGATAGGTATCGTATATCATCTTTCCGTTTACAATATGCGGATGCCCGTCTTCGCCCACATTTTCAAGTTTTGCCACCGGCTTTATCTCTCCTGTGTTCACATTAACTTTGTAAAATTTATCGCCTGTATCAAAACGCCTCATGTATGCGATTACCTCATTGTTATTTAGCCAAAAACAATGACTTACCATTTCGTGGTCTGAAAGTAATTTAATTTTATTAGTTTTTAAATTGCTTACAAACAACCTGTCAAATCTTCTTCCATCTTTAAAGTAACGATGTAAGAATATCACTTTATCTTCATTGGGCGACACCATTATATGATTTACATAATGTTCGGCATTCTGCATATTTTCGGCAGGTTTAATTTGCATCAAATCATTTATCGAATATAATAATTTTTTATCACCTGTTTCAATATCCGCAATAAATATACCTTCTTTTTGGTAGTCAAATTCGTTGCACTTGGCAATATTGCGATAGCCGTAGTCGGGACGCAATTCATTCAGTCGAGTAAAATTGAGACTTAATATTTTCCCTGCGGCATAATCATATGTAGGACAGGGAATTGTCTTTTCTATTTTTCCGTTTTCGGCATTAACTATTTTTGAAATATATTTTTGTCCAACCTCATCAAAATCATTAAAAATGAACCTGTTATTACTAATCCACATTGGTTTACTGCCCTGCTGCCAGTTGTATGCCGTAGTCTTATATTTATTTATAACTTTATTGGTCTTAAAATAAGCGAGAATTATAAAAACAGCCTCTTTCTCCGAGGGCTTTTTCAATGTTGCATACCCCGTAGAGTGGTATATTATATATTCTTCTGAAGTATTTACAGGAGATTTATCATAGTAGCCAAAAAAAGTCTCATAACCCTGATAATCAAACACTTGCAGCACAAAATCGGTTTTATGATTATATTTTTTCTTATATAAAATATAATTCAATTTTTGATATGTCTTTTTTAAGAATTGTTTTAATCTTGGCGATTTATTTAACAATATTGCTATTTTCCTTTCAGTATTTGTGTATTTTGCCATTCTGTTATTTTTTTATATGTTAAAAGCAAAATTATACATTTTCTCTAGCATTACTTCGCTACTTATATATGGTTTTGCAGCTTCAAAAATTGTATGTTTCGGCGTTCCCTTTATTTTTTCTGCAAAATTTAAAATCCCTTGAATATCAAACTCTTTGGAATAATATTTATATTTAAAATCTTTTGGGAAAGCCGTATCAAGATGTCCAAATGCAACAGGAATACCGTTTGCATAATATTCTCGCACCTTCAAAGTAGTGGCTTCTTTCATGTTTTTCACTTCCAAATTAAAACCGGACAATCCAATATCAGTATATTTATAAATTTCAGATAATTCGGCAGAAGTTTTAAATCCATGAATTTTAACTTGCGGATAGTTTTTCAAAATATCTAAAAATTCATCAGGTATTTTTCCTACCAAATGCAAAATATATTTATCTGATAATTCCTTATATTTTTCTATACCTTTTATTATTACATTAAGTCCGTGCCAAGGTCTGAAGTTAGCAACTATCGTAATATTTAGTTTTGATAATTGAAATATTTCATCAGTGCAATGCTCCATGTTTACATTATCAACGGGTATAGAATTTGGAATAAATATCGATGGAGATTTTGATTTTGAGCGTGTTAGCTCATATTTTCGAATTTCGTCGGTAACACCTATTATCCCGCCAAAATCTCGCAACCATTTGCTTCCAAACCATTTTTCAAGCAAATATCTTTTGCTGCCTTTCAGCTTATATTCGTCTATTTCTTTGGTATGATGTTCGGTAATAATATTTTTTCTGTTTTTGAGAAAAAGCCCTAAAATAGGGTCGTAAAGCGGATACCTTATAATTATTTTTTTGTAGTCAGCCTGCAATTCATTAATTCTTTTTGCCTGCCATTTTCTTGTTAAAAAACTATTTTCTGTATCAGGATATTCTATGCGTATTTTTTCTATACCTTTAAGTTTCTCTTTTAATCTACTGTGTGTCAGCCAAATAAAATCTATTGGTATAGATTTCTTTTCTGATATTTTAGCATATCTCACAAGTTTATTTGTAACGCCCGCTTGATAGCTATATACTATTATAACGTATGCTATTTTGTTATTTTTATCCATGTTAAAGGTCTTGTTCTAAGGTGGTTATAATTTTTTGTGCAGTATTTGCATCTCCGTAAAAATTGGTATTAAAATCAAACTTCCTATCGGAAAAATAATTGTAAGCCCTAATTATTTTTTCTTCATTGCTACCTGTCAGAATATTACAACCGCATTCTGTTAATTCTGTCCATTCAGTTTCTTCCCTCAAAGTTATACAATGTTTTTTGAAAAAATATGCTTCTTTTTGCATCCCTCCACTATCGGTCATTACAAGTTTGCAATTTTTCAACAAATCTAAAATTTCAAGATAGCCGAGAGGTGCTGTTATTTTAATATTGGGACTAAATTTTATATTCTTATTTTGCAATTTTTTTCTTGTTCCCGGGTGTATAGGAAAAATAATGGTTACTTCTTCCGATATTTTATTCAAAGCATTTATTAAAGATTTGAGCTTGTCATCGTCATTAACATTTTCAGCTCTATGTATTGTACTGATTATAAATTCTTTAGGTATGTCTATCTTTGGCGGACGAGCATGTTCTCTAAAAAAAACTGCTGCATCAAACATTATATCACCTACATTTAAAAATTTGCAATTAAAATTTTCATATCCTTCTGTTTTTAAGTTATTTATGGCTGTCTCAGTTGGGCAAAATAAATAATCGCTTATTCTATCGGTAAGTATTCGGTTAATTTCTTCGGGCATTTTCATATTGAATGAACGCAAACCGGCTTCTACGTGTATAAGTTTTATATTCAACTTTTTAGCGGCAAGCGCACCTGCCAAAGTAGAGTTGGTATCGCCAAAAACTAAAACAAAATCGGGTGCTTCTTTTATCAAAATTTTTTCTATCTCTTCGAGCATTCCGGCAGTCATTGCTCCGTGTGTCAAACTGTTGATATTCAGATGATAATCAGGTTTAGGGATATTCATTTGTTTGAAAAAAATATCACTCATATTTTCATCGAAATGCTGTCCGGTATGTATTATTTTTTCGGTAAATTTATCACTATTTTTTAATGCTAAACTAAAAGCGGCAGCCTTAACGAATTGAGGTCTTGCACCTACTATCGTTATTATTTTATGTTTCATAATTTTCCGAATTAAAAAATTGTAATAATTGCTTTTGAGGAATTACCGTTATCAACATTACTATTGAATATGGTATCCATACCACAGGTTTTTTCATAACACTTGATGATATATTTACTAATAATAAGAAATATATCAATTGTACCAAGCCATATCTGTAAACTTCATCGATTTTGAAATTTACCATAATTTTATATAGCAAAAAGAGTATGGCAAAAAAGAATGGTAAAAAACCAAGAAATCCAAAGTTATAAATTAATTCTATGGGAAAAGAGTGAGGATCTTTTACCCAGAGTAAAGGATTTTTTTTAAGAGCCTTTAAAGAACCTCTAAATCCATATCCTATCACATAATTCTGAGGGGCTTCAAAAGGGGTTGAATAAATCATAAACCGCTGACTGAAAGACGAATCCTCTCCTCTATTATCTTGATCTAAAAACGATGCTACTCTGTTTATGTTTCTTTCCCAAATATTTTCAGGGTCTTTATAATAGTCCATTTTATAGTGCATGAGCATAAGTATTCCAAATACTGCACCGGTAAACAAAAATACAAATAATACATACTTTTGTTTTATCAACAACCAAAAAAGTGGCAAACATATTAAAATAATCAACGATATTCTTGAAAAACAAATACCACTTATTGCTATAGTAATAAGCGTTATAATTATTGTTTTAAAAATTTTATTTTGTTTTATACCCGTAAAAAGCATAAATGGATATAACATTATTGCTATTGATGCCATATCGTTTGGATTAGTAAAAAATCCGGAAGGAACATTTCTGAATGCCTCTTCCTCATTATGTACAGGAAGATGAAAACCGGTTTTTATTTCTACTAAAATTACTACCAAACTTAAAGCAAGCATAATAAACACGTAATTGTAAATCGTTTCTAACAACTTAAATCCGTAAACTTTGTAGGCAGAATATAACAAAAATGGCACAAAAAGAATATAAAACAAATAATAGAAATCTTTTATTTCCATAGGGTCATCGTAGGTTGTCACCAGATAAAGAGCAGCTATAAACACTAACAATAAATTTAAAGAAAAAAAAGAAATTACCTCTTTTGAATATGTTATTTTTTTTACTAAAAAAGGTGTAAAAAGTAGCAATGCTGCAAAATAGACATTCAATAAAGAAAGCGAAGTGTCTACAATGTAAATATTACTACCTACAAATAACAAAACAATAAATATTTTAATAACAGCAAGCATAAACAAAATTTTGGAAACGTAAAATTAAGACTTTTAACATAAGTCGCAAAAAAGAATTAAATTTGGTAGTATAATACTTAAAACAATAGCTTGAAACCCTTACATAACAGTTTAATAATTAATATTTTACACCTTAACAATTTACCTTACTGATTTTCAAATAGAAATATTAAAATTTATACTTATCTTTGCATAAAAAAAATATGCACATATTATTTATAGCAGCCTCATATCCGAGTTCATACCGAAAAACTTCGGGAATTTTTTTCAAAGAACAAGCAGAAGCCGTTGCCAAAACCGGTAATAAAACCGGACTTATTTCAGTGAATTACACCTCATTGCGCTACGTTTTTTCGCAACGAAAAATTAGCTTTCCCACAGTAGTACATTCCGAAAATAATGTAAATACCATAATAAATAATTTCCCTCTATTGCCCGGCATGCGAAAATCGGCACTAAGGTTGAAGCTTGCACTCGGCAAAAAATTATTTAAACAATATGTTACAAAATTCGGAATGCCCGATATTATTCATCAACACACCTACGAGGACGGTTTGCTCACTAATTACATAAAATCACGTTATAATATACCTTATGTTTTAACGGAACATTACACTCATTTTTTTGGTAATAAAACAAAACGAGGCATTAAATCAGTAGCAAAAAAAAGCTACGAAAACAGCAGTTTCAATATGTGTGTAGGAAAAAAATTGCAGGAGACTTTAAAATTTCATTTTCAAAAAGATTTTTCGCTTGTTCCCAACCTTATAAATACAGATATATTCACTCCCAAAAGTGATAAAAATATATCAGTTATTGAAAAATTTGTAAGTATTGGCGGCTTGATAAAAAGAAAAAACTTTGATAATCTTATCAAAGCATTTTCACCTATTATGAAAAGCAACCCGAAAATACGACTTACCATTGCAGGTGACGGCGAAGAGAAAAAAAACTTACAAAACCTCATAAACGAACTTGGATTACAGCAACAAATAACTCTTTTCGGACAAGCCAATCGAGATGAGGTACTTACCCTTTTGCAAAACTCTGACTGCTTTATTATGAGCAGCTTAAGAGAAACATTTGGAGTAGTACTCATAGAAGCTATGAGTTGCGGACTTCCCGTAATTTCGGTTAAAAACGGTGGCGCTGAAAATATTATAACAGATGCTAAATTGGGCATACTATGCAATTCGGATAATGCCTCAATGCAAAAAGCCATTGAAAAAATAAGAACCAAAAAATACAGTTCCGAATTTATAAGAAACCATATAATTCAAAACTTTTCGGAAAAAGCTGTAACTGCAAAGTGGGTTGATATTTATAAAAAAGTATTAGAAAGCTATACTTAAACCTCTGTGATTATATTTTGAAACTTTTAATAATTAGCTTTTAAAAATGACTTTTTAAAAGCTATATAATCATCTTTATATTTGTTGTAGGCATCCGTATCTTTATATTTCAAACCAACAATGTCAATCATAATCAATCCATCTTCGCCATAATATGCAGAGTAACTTCTCATATAACTTTTATCTTTTGCAGCAATAGTCCAAGTTTTTACTAAATCGTGTGCTCTTTTTGTTTCTTTTTCCGACACCAATTTTTCGGAATCGGTAAGGGCAATATCAGACGGCTCAATATACAAAGCTGTGGAATACACATAAAACTCAACCAACTTATCGGGCGACTCGAAAAAAACACTTGAATAACCTTCCTCCAAAGTGGTATCACTCAACAGCGATGGTCTTGCAACAAACGATGCCGGATACTCTACTGAAAGCCAATTGGTTTCATATTTTTTCACACTCGCATTGTTTTCAGTAACCGCCGATTTTTCTTTCTGAACTGCTTTTGTCTCTTTTTCCAAATTGGTACTATTTTCTTGCTTGCCGGCGGTATCTCCTGAGCAAGCAACCATAAATAAAATTCCAACTAACAAAATAAAACTAAATATATTTTTCATATTTTATAATTTATTATTAAACACTAATCAATGGTTCGTTATTTTTTTTCATAAGGCAAATTATAGCAATACTTAACTCTGAGTTATTTTAAAAGTTAAAAATTTGATGTTTTATAAAATCAGTTAACAAAAACTTGTAAACATTAAATTAAGAGGTTAAATTGAAAACGACGAAGCCCCAACATAAGCGATTAAAACTTTAACGTGTTGATAAACAAACACTTACACCAACGCGACACCTCATAAATATCTGACTATTAGCACATTAAAAACATTATATAAAATCTTAACCTTTTATAACTTTTAATTTCTACTTTTTAAATTTTAATTTTTACAGAATTTAACTCACTGCAAAAATAGTAAAATATAAAATTATCCAAATTTTTTACCCCCCTAAAAAGTTTACTCATCAAAAAAAATATATATTTAATACAAGAAAAAAACCATTTAGTCAAAATGAAATTATATTTTCGCATTTTTTTAGTAAATTCGTATTTAAACCTAAATATAAAATGATATGAAATTCTTAAACAAACTATTACCAATTGTTTTACTTGCCGTATCAATGGCAACCAATGTAATTGCTCAAAAACAAATAGACACCGGTAATAAACAAATGCAACCTGCAAAACCGGTTATAACCAACTTAGACCTAAAACCTGATAAAAACAGAGAATTTTCTGCAGGAGTAGATGTAGAACAATGCGACAGTATTTTCACAACAGAACCAACTATAGGTCAAGACGAAATAATAGAATGGTCTTTCTCTTCCGGGCAAGAAACAGATATAGCCCAAATTATTGATATTCACGACCCCTATACAAAAGTAATTGTAAAACCAAGACAAGAAATAAAGCTAACACTAACCTCTTTAACAACCGGAATAACAGATGAGGTTAAATTTAACAATACTCAACCCGAAGCATATACTTTGGGCGGCGATGTGGTAACATACCTCTCAAACCCTTCACAATCTTTCCCATTGATTTCAATCCATGCCCACCTTTCTTTACCTGACGAAGAAAAAGGGTATTGGTCTTTTTACGATGGAGTACCTTTAGACTTAGGCTTTGATTTAGATGATTATGAAAATCCAATATTGCCGGCTTTTGTACCAGACTATGGAGTAAGCACTTTAGTTTGGACAGTAAAACTTAAAAGTGAACCAACTTGCTTCAATACAGACACCATTCGTATTATATCAGGCTACGGTATTGAAAGTGTAACTTCAGACGACGAAATGGACTGGAACGACCCCAACAGTTGGAACTCAGGAATAGTACCAAATACAACCGACTCTGTAACAATCACAAATGTAAAAATGAACATAAGTGGAAATGTAGAAAATATAGACAAATTAGTCATAAGAGAAGGAGCAACACTTAATCTGGGCAACGACAAAGGTAATGGCGAACTCTCGGTAAGAGGTCTATATATTGAACAAACTGCTGTAAAAGAAAACGGTAAAGACAACCCTATAAACATTACAGTTTCGGGCAATTCAACCTTAAACGTAGGACGTGGATATTTTGAAGAAAGTCGTCCGATTAAACACTCCGGAATATTTCTTGGAAGCGGAAATAAATTTATAGTTCAAAGCGATTTAGGAAAAGCCAAAGATGGCAAAGCTGCGGCAAGAGTTAATATAAGCGACGGTAGCGGTCTTTACATAGAGCAAACAGCCGTAAAGGGAATTACTGAATTTAAAGTTGGTGAAGGCGGCGGTCTTTATATAGAACAAGAAGCCGTGAAATCTAAAACAATAAACAAAAAAAATCCGGGTATTGTTATACGAGGCGGTAAACTAATCATAGAAGGAAATGCCAACAATAAAGGAGAAGTTATTATAGGCGGAAGCAAAGGAATTTACATAGAACAAACAGCCGTGAAAAACAATGATTTAACCGGTGTATTTGTTAATGGTGGTAAACTTCATATAGCTCAATATCCAACCAAAGGAATTTACACAAAAAATGGAATTGCTATGAATGGCGGCGGACTTTATATAGAACAAGAAGCTGTGAAAGGAGTAACCAGCGTACACACACCTTATATACATTGTGTTAATGGAAAAATAAGAGTAAAAGGCAAATTATCGTTAAGAGGTCTTTATATAGAGCAAGAAGCCGTAAAAAACAATGGAAAAGACACATCTTTAATTGTTTACGAAAGCGGTACGCTACAATTAGATACAAACTACAACCAAAGCCCTCCTTATATGGAGCTCAACTCAGGAGCAATAGTATCTTTCGACCAAAATAGTACAATTAATCTGAACAACGGAATGGAAACTGCCTATATCGGCATTACTAAAGGAGCTTCTTTTATAGATAAAAGTAAAGATGCACCACCCATATTTGGTCATTACAAACATCCGCTATCCGACAATGTATATTTTTTAGGTACACCCTTTGAAGTCATTAATACAACTACCTTCCCCTTAACGAGTAACTACCTTTCGCCGATAGTAAATATTTGGCAAGAAGCAAACAGTAGCTGGAAACAAGTATTTGATTTTGATATAGCCGGAATGCAAGGTTTTGCAATAAAATATCCAATAGCAAATCAACTCTTTAAAATGTCAGGCAACTTGAATAAAGGAGCTATGTCTGTTGAACTCATAAATTCAGAAGAGACCCAAAATTCAGGTTGGAATATGTTATCGAACCCATATGCTTCATTTATAGACGCAGAACAATTTGAGTTTAATTCAAGTGTAAATCCCTTTATCTACTCTTATGACCCTATAAATAAAGTAGTAAAAGTTTACGGAAACAATAAAGTAAGCCTAAATGGCGGCTCACGCTACATTTCGCCATGCGAAGCATTCTTTGTATATGCCGGAGAAACAAGCGATTTCTCAATCACGCCTGAAATGCAAACACACTTTGCCGAAGAAAATAAAAAAGAAAAAGTAGAAGGCAAAGTTTTAAAATTAAAGGTTTTCAACGACTACCTGTCAGATGAGTTGGCAATATGGCTTAACGAAAATGCAAGCGAAGGCTTTGATTATGAATTTGATGCCATAAAAAATCCTAACTTCATACAACAAGAAGAAGCATTGAGAATATACAGTAAATTTGACGACAATAGACCTTACGCTATAAATGCCTTAAACCCAAATGATTTACCTTTGAAAGTTCCATTTTTTGTAAATACAACAAATAATGCAAACTACACATTGGAAATGATAGAAAACACATTGCCATCTGCTGAATTTTCAATAACTTTAATAGACAGCTTGAACAACATAAGGCAAGATTTAATAAGCGAGCCGAGTTTTAATTTTTCACAAAATGCAAATGAAGAAGAGGAGCGTTTTTTCATAGAAATAAAAGCAAAAAACACCCTCGCCGAAGACAAACCTATTGAAAATGTATTGATTTATAGTGTTGCCGATAAATTATACTTAAACTCGATTTCTTCTGAAAAATTTCAAGTTACTATATTTGATATTTCAGGGAAAATACTGTTAAACAAAAACTTAACAGGCAAAGGTATACACACAATTAACACGAACCTGTCTTCCGGCATATACATAGTACAATTAATAGCCCCCACAGGCGTAAAACAAAAGAAAATTTATTTTGAAAAATAACATTCTAAAGTTTTATCTTTAACATTTTATTCCCCCCGACAAATACATTATGCCAATTTGTCGGGAGGAATGATATTTTTATAAGTAATTGAAAATCAAAAAATTACACAGAAAAATATTTATAAAACTAAGATTGTAAAAGAACAAGAAATTTGTTTACCGTAGAGACTTTGCATGCAACATCTCTATCCGTTGACAAGTGAGCATGCTCACTTGTTTATTACGAGTATGTTCCCTTGTTGTGTTTTAAACTAAAAATATTACACCACCATCACTCCACCTGTAACCATTTAACAATAAACAAGTTACCACCCACAACTACTTATAGGCGGACTTTGCTATTAGTAAATTATAACTATACCATTTGCACTTATAAATGTCGCATTGTATATAGAAAATAAAATGAAACAGCTCGAGGTATAGAACACAGATATAGCCACAATTATAGCGAGGCAACGATGAGCCGCTTATTTTACTCTATTTATATGCTACAATTTATAGCTCAAATAGTATTACTTGAGTGAGGGCTTAAACGTTAGGAATTTAATCCGAAATATTGTTAGTGTATAAAAAAAAAGAAACCGTCCCATTAAGGAACGGTTGTTTTTCCATTTGGAGGTACCCGAGGCCGGTCTCGAACCGGCACGACCACTGCTGGTCACGGGATTTTAAGTCCCGCGCGTCTACCAATTCCGCCACTCGGGCAAAAGGAATAAAAAAAGAGCGAGAAACGGGACTCGAACCCGCGACCCCGACCTTGGCAAGGTCGTGCTCTACCAACTGAGCTATTCTCGCGTTTGCAGGGGCAAAAGTAGAAAAAATTTTATTCCTACAAAATTTTTTATCATTTTTTTTATATTTTTTTTAGTGAAAAATAAAACAGGGAAAACAAGGAATTGAAAATTTACAAAATTTTATAAATTATTGATTACAAAAGAACTATTTTACTTATATTTCGTGCCTGAAAATAAAGAGCTGTTATAGAGTTCAACACTTCGTTAAATTACAAACGGAGAAGCCCTAATGTAAGTAATTAAAAACCACAGACTGAAGGGTTAACACGTTGGTAATCAGTCGATTACAAAACGCGAAGCATAACTACCACAACTCTCTGATTATCAGTAATTTATAAAAAAACGAAGACCTATTGAGAGTTAATTTTTAGATAAAAAATAAACAAAATCATGGAAAATTTAAGATTTGTAGGCACAAGAGCTTTTAACTCAGAAGAAAATTTTATCTTTTTCGGTAGAGAAAACATTGCGGAACGAATGTTCCAAAATTTACTTATTGAAAATACCGCCGTAATCTACGGAAATGCCGGAACAGGTAAAACTTCTCTTATCAATGCAGGTATTACTCCTATTCTTAAAAATTCCGGTCGTTTTGAATTAATACCCCTTTCGGCAAAAAATTTTCCCCAAGCTCAAAGCCTGTACACGCAACTTGAACAAATTATAAACAGCAGATTTTCAGAGCCTACATATATTGATAAACTTATTGGAACAAAAAAACATATTTGGTATTACCTGAAAAAAATACAAGCGATTTCTAATAAAATAATCGTTTTTTTGATAGATGATTTCGACCAATTGGACAAGGGAGAAAGTCAAAAATTTCATTCTGAACTTTACTATGCACTAAAAGCTGAAATCCCGGAAGAATTTATAAGCAAAATAAATTCAAAAAAATCTGAACTTTCAGCAAAAGGCTTGGAGCTTTTAAATTCGCCCGTTGATATGAAAATGATATGGTCGGCAATGCCCCAATCGGAAGATGAACTGAACAGCTTTGCTGCACAGTATCATTTTAATCCGAAAAATAATACTTACCTAAAATATTTTTCGCAAAATGAAGCAAAGGAAATTTTGAAAAAAACTGCTTCATTTAAGTCAATTTATAAGGCTCAAAACAATTTTGATACAAGTCCGTTTGATATAAATGATAAACTTCTTACCAAAATATTTGCACAAAAACACCCTGACTATGTGCCACCGCTGGAAATTCAACTTATAGGACAACAAATTGAGAAAAGCTTGAAAAATACAGGGGTAAATGAGGCTAATGAAGATTTACGAATAACACAAACTTCGGCAATTCATTATTTTTATGCAAAAAATATTCAATCAAATTTGAATGAAAAATATTACGAATTTATGGAGTACATAAGTCGCGCTCCTGAAAATGCTGAAATACCAATAAGTATGATACCGGATTATTTTTGTGTAACTTTTGCCGATTTTATACACCCCGTATGTAATTCCGAAAATAATTCGTGTAATATTTTCTTTAAAAGTCAATTGCTGAAAGAAGAACTTGTAGAACTTCTGCAAAAAGATAAATTAAATATTAACAAAACAGCCGGTAAAGATTTTTTAAATAATAAAAAACAAAATAGTCAATACCAAAAACGTGTACTGTGGTCGTATAGAATAGCCTCATTGCTGCTTATGCTATTGGTTGCATTTGGGTTTTATTTTATGAATAAAGCTCGTAAAAAAGCTCAAGACAATAAACAATTGGCGCTTTCAAATATGTATGCAGCATATTCTTACAAAAATGCCGAAAGCGACCCAACGCTAAGTTTTAGATATGCCCAAAAAGCGTATGAACAATATCCTGAAAACCACGAGGCATACAGCGCTCTGTTGAATGCTTACTATAATACAGAGGTGTTTTATTCGCTAAAAGGGGAATTGCCGCCAAACTCTCGTGAAGCTGTAATATCTCCCGACGGAAAATACATCTTAACAATAACAGAAAACACAAAACCCAACCAAGCTAAAGCCGTAATATATTCAATAGACGGGAAAGAAATAAACTCATTTGTACACGATAATCCTGTATATTTCACAGGATTTTCAAAAGACTCAGAGAAAGCTCTGTTTGCCGACTCTAAAGGAACACTTTTTAGATATAATATAAAGAGCCAAAAATTGCAAAATATACAGGCAGATAAGTCAAGAATTTTGCACTCGGAAGTAGCATTGGATAAATATATTTTGATACTTTCTGAAAAAGCATTGAAGCTATTTGATGAAAAAGGACAGATAGCAACCAATTTTCCAATATATGATTTTGCATACGATATGGCATGTATAGCCGAAGACGGAACCAAAATAGTTGCCGGTGCCGGTAACAATATATACATATTCAGCTCGGAGGGTAATATGGAAGAAAATTTCAAATTGCCTCTCGCTGCCGGTATAAAATATCCGCGAATAACGGCTATGCAAATTTCTAAAAATAAAGAAAAAATACTGATAGTAGTAAACGATATGCTGACCAAGACAGGACAACTCATTTTATGTAACAACAAAGGGGAAGCTGTTATGAAATTCGGAGGTCATACGGACTGGATACGTTCTGCTTGTTTTTCGCCCAATGAAACTCACATAGTAACAGCATCTTACGATAAAACAGCAGCGGTATTAAATCAAAACGGAACGCTTACCGGTATACTTAAGGGGCATAAAAGTTTGGTAAGTAATACAATATTTTTTGAAAATGATGAAACAGTGCTTTCCGTGGGCGACGACGCAACTATACGACAGTGGAAATTCGGACGTTTGATAAATCCTTTGGCAGAAATACAAAATATAGATGAAGCATTATTTTCGCCGTCGGGATTGAAAATATTGACTGTTGCGGATACAATGTTGCAAATTCATAATATTTTTGGAAAACCGGAAGTGAGCTTTGATACCAAAGGGCAAAAAGTAAAAATTGCAAAATTTGAAGCAAAGGAAAAATATATATACGCACTAACAAAAAATAAAAAATTACATTTTTGGCAACCCGACGGAACTCTCGTGCAAAGTTTAGATAATATTCCTGAAAATTCTAAATATATTGATTTTTACTCCGACTCTGCTTATGTACTTTATCCGGCTGATGATTTTACAATGATAGTGCGTAACCTTAAAACGGGGGCGATTGTACGAAAAATAAAGTCTGAAACGAAGGTAAATTACGCATGTTTTGTGCAATCAAACGGAAAAATTTTAAGTTCACACAAATCCGGTTTTATACATCTGCGAAGAGCCGACGGCAAAACCTTGTTTAAATTCAACGGACACACAGGTGCTGTGAAAAAAGCTATATTGTCGCCCGACGAAACACAAATTGTAAGTATTGCAAATGATAAAACTGCTATGTTATGGAGCAATACAGGTAAATTGAAACGTATTTTTCCATCGTACGGTGCTGTTTTAAGCGATGTGTCCTTTTCGCCCGACGGAAATTTTATTGTTATGGCTTCCAATAACAAAATAAGACTTTATACTACCGAAGGACAATTTACGGGTATGATTAGTTATCCGGGGAAGACCAAAAAAGTTGTGTTTTCATCAGATGGAGATTATATAATTACTATGTATTCTAATTACGGGAAAAACATAGCCAAACTTCAACATATAAGTCCTAAAATAATATTACGATACGTGAATGAAGATAAGGTGTTTGGCAATATTCAAGAGTTTGATTTAGAATAGTATTTTATTACCTCTAAATTTACAACAGCTTGTTGAATTAAGAATTGAGAATTAAAATGCTGAAAATCAACCAGCTACAATGCAAGCACACATAATCTTTTGATTATCAATACATTAAAACACAGACTACTTATATGAGGGCTTAGCCTTTATCTTTTTAACATCTTAGTTTAATGTTTACAAGTTTTTGGCAACTAATTTTATGAAACTTCAAACATCAACAAATTACGAGTTACGAGCTATATAGAGAAATCTTGATTTTTTACTACAAAGCTCGGTACTATTCAAAAAAGTGTGTCTTGTAAAAAAAATAAACATCGGGCAATAATGAGCCGGAGTGAAGTTCTTGCCAAAATTATGGGTGGCTCGAAGC